>Ga0209096_1000566_pt1 | contig 48574 bp, 41 predicted proteins | sample AD_UKC034_MetaG_FD_184407 | JGI IMG/M metagenome (GOLD analysis project Ga0209096, IMG submission 184407) | Active sludge microbial communities of municipal wastewater-treating anaerobic digesters from USA - AD_UKC034_MetaG (SPAdes) (version 2) | ecosystem: Engineered > Bioreactor > Anaerobic >...
CCTTTCCCCTCGTGCCGTCTGGCTCTACGTGCGCCGTCGATGACTCTTGGGCTTCGCTTGTACTAGCCTGCTCGCCCCCGGTCGCCCGCCTCACTGCCAGTTCGTGTTCCTACGGTCGAAGGTTCGCTTCCGGCTCTTTCAGTCGGTTCCTTACGGTTCCGCCTTAGCCTTCAGCTTCGGTTGTCGCCATCTCCCCGTCGGGGACCTCTCACCCCGATAGGGCTGGCACCTGCCAGGCACACGAGTGCGCCGGCCCTCCGGCGCTTTTCCAGGGGCGATAGGGGGACAGGCTCACAGTCGCCCCCGTCCGTAGCCGCGGCCGTGAGTGCCGCGCTGATTTCCCCCTGCGCAAGCGCCGGTCCTCCGGCCAGTCAGCGCCGGCTCACGCCGGCGGCTACGCGCTATCGCGCGGATCGAGGGAGCGATAGGGTGACAGGCTCACAGTCGCCCCCCAGCGGCGGCGCTACCCCCAGGGCGCCCGCGTCCGTCCTCCGTCCTCCGTCGTCTGTCGTCTGTCGTCTGTCGTCCCGTCCTTGACCTCTCATGGCCCACGGGGCACAGTTGAGACATGAGTGAGCTCTTCCGATGCCGAGTCGATGACCGCTGGCTCGCCGACGCCAAACGGGTCGCCGAGGAGATCGGCACCGATTGCGGCGTCCTCGTGAACCTCATGTTCCGGCAGTTGGAGAAACGAAGGACCGACGAAGGATCGTGCCCTTCCCCCTGATGGCGGACAGCGCCGAGGACGAGGTTCTCTCCACCGTCCGACGACGCGCTCGCATGCTGGACGACATGCATGAAGGCAAGCCCTCTGCCCGGTGAAGTCTGGACCGTAGAGTTCGAGCGGAAGTGCGGCCAATTTGAGCCCGGCGTGCTGGATGCCGTGCGGCAAGCGATTGCCCTGTGGCTGGGAATTGGCCCTAAGGGTCTGTGCAAAGATTAATTCCGGTTTTGCTGGAGGGGATTGGGCTCGCTGGCGAGGCGCGACGAAGGAGCATAGCCTTGACCTCTGTGACTGAGGAGCAACAAAGCCAGCGAGCCCAAGCCCCCCAGCCCTTCGGGGCGGGGCGGCACCGGGCCCGCTGCGTCGTTCCTCGGTCGGTCGAGTATCTCGGAGGATACACTCCCTCCCTCGGGCGGCTCGACCGAGCTCGCCGAGGTCCTCGCATCGGGCCCGGTGGCGCTCCCGCCAAAATCGGAAGTAATTTTTGCACAGACCCTAAATCCCCGCGTCCTCCGCGATCCCGATGCCTCAGTTGACCGACGCCATCCGGGCCGACGCCAAGGCGCGCCTTTCAGCGGCGCCTGGAGCACACCCCATGAACGACCTCGATCGTTACCAGGGGTTTCTTCGCCGACAGGCGCATCGGCTGAAGCTCGTTCACCGGAGAGGCGCCTCGGGCCGGGAGATTGGCGCGGCCTGGACGCTTGTCGTCGACCTGGTCTTCCAACACGTCGCCCGGGCCGCCGCACGCTCGCATCCGGAGGGCGGTCACAGCCGGTGGACACTCGTCGCCACCGGCGGGTATGGCCGCCGGGAACTGAACCCGGGAAGCGACATCGATGTTCTGTTCCTTCATGCCTCTCCGCCTGGCGCCCAGCCGCAGGAAGCGCCGTTCCTCGAGTTGCTGGATCCGCCGGTCGTGTTCACGCTCTTTCCCAAACTCGGCCACGCCGTCCGCACGGTCGGGGAGTGTGTCGATCTCGCCCGGAACGACCTCGCATCGCTCACCTCCCTGCTCGAAGCGCGGCCGGTGTTCGGCAGCCCGGACCTTTACGCGGAGCTTGAACGTGCCATTCTGAGTCAGTGCCTCGAAGGACACGAAGGCGCCTGGCTCGAGGTGCGGTTGAAGGAACAGGCCGCCCGCCGCGCCCGTCACGGGGACACCGTCTGTCTCCAGGAACCGAACGTGAAGAACGGTTGCGGCGGCTTGCGCGATTACCAGGGGCTGCGCTGGATCGCCGGTCTGCTCTATCGCGACCCCTCGCTTGCCGCCCTGGCAGCGCGCGGATGGCTCGAGGAAGCCGATATCGGGGTTCTCGAGGCCGCTTACGACTTCCTCTTGCGGGTGCGCAACGAGCTCCATTATCACACGGGCCGCGCCAGCGACGTCCTGACCCGGCACGTTCAACCTGCCGTGGCCCACAACCTCGGCTGCACGGACCGCTCCCTCAGCCGTCGCGTCGAGCTGTTCATGCGGGATTACTACCGGCACGCGCGCCAGATCCATCTCCTGAGCCGGTCTGTCGACCAGCAACTGCAGCGCCACTTCAGCCGTCGCATGGCTCCGGATCCCCAGACCGGCACACCGGGTGCGCCCTCCGCCGGTCCCCCGCCCGCACTCCCGCGCACGCCCGCAGTCGACGGCTTCCGATTCGACCACGGCGAGGTCGCGGCCCGGGACGAGGGAGTGTTCCGCGAAGAACCCGCGCGCCTGCTGCGCGTCTTTCGCCACGCCCAGCAGCGCCGGCTCGCGCTCAGCCCGTCCCTCGCCAGGCTGATCCGACGCGAAGTCGCCGACCTCGGCCCCGTGCTGCGCCGGGATCCGCACGCGCCTCCCACGTTCCTCGAAATCCTCAACCAGCGCGGCCGGGTCGCTCCCAGCCTCGAATCGATGCACGAGCTGGGCGTGCTCGGCGCCTATCTCCCTGCGTTCGGCCGGTTGACCTGCCTCGTTCAGCACGAGTTCTTCCACCGCTACACTGCGGACGAACACACGCTCATGTGCATCCGGCGGCTCGACGAGATCGCCGTGGCCAGGGACGGCCCGCTCCTGCCGTACGCGGAGATCTTCCAGAAGGAAATCGCGCAGCCGTTCCTCCTGTATCTGGCGCTATTGCTCCACGACGCCGGCAAGGCCGCGCCCGACGGCAGCCACGCGGTCGCCGGAAGCCGCATCGCCGCCGGTGTCGCCCGCCGGCTCGGGCTCGATGCCGCCACCACCAACAGCCTCTGCCAGCTCGTCCGACAACACCTCGACATGATCGTCGTCTCCCAACGACGCGACCTCGATGAACCGTCCGAGATACGACGGTTCGCCTTGAGCGTCGGGTCCGTCGATCAGTTGAACCGGCTGGTCCTCCTGACCATCGCCGATTCCCTCGGCACCAGCGAACGACTCTGGAACGGGTTCAAGGATACCCTCCTCCTGACCCTCCACTGGCGGACTCGGGCCCTCCTGGCCGGAACCCCAGAGGCCGCCGTCGCCGAGTCCCGCCAGCGCGAACAACTCCTCGCCAGGGTCCGATCCGCACTCCCCGCTGAAGTCGGCGACGACGAAATCGAGGCGCATTTCGCTGCCATGCCCGATCGCTACGTCCGACAGCGCGCCGTCGGCGAGATGATCGCGGATATCGAGACGGTTCATCAGTTCCTGCTTCGCGCGGCGGCGGGCGAGGACGCGGATCCCCTCGAGCCCGCCTCGGCGTGGCACCACGACCCCGACCGCGGATTCTCCGTCGTGCGCGTCGCCACCTGGGACCGGCCGGGCCTCTTCAGCCGGATCTGCGGCGCTCTGACCGCCGCCGGCCTCAACATTCTTAATGCCGAAATCTTCACCCGCACCGACGCCATCGCCCTCGACCGGTTCGCCGTCGTCGACGCCACCTCGGGCTCCGTCGCAGGCCCCCGGGAGCAACACCGCTTCACCGTCCACGTCCGCGAAGCCCTCTGCCGCGGCGCCGATCTGCAGGAAGCCATCCTCCGACGACTCCGATCCCGCAGCCTCCTCTTGCCCGCACCGACGGAGCCGGTGCCCACGACCATCCGATTCGACAACGCCTCCGCTCCCGACCGGACCGTGATCGAAATCGACGCCCAAGACCGGCCAGGCTTGCTCTACCGCCTCACCCAGGTCCTGGCCGAGCTCGAACTCGATACCGTCCTCGCCAGGATCAACACGGACAAAGACGCCGCCTCGGACACCTTCTACGTGCGACAGAAAGGCGGCGGCCGAATCGAAGACCCGGCGCGCCTGCGCGAGATCGAGACCCGGCTGCGCGCGGCGGTCTGATCTGTGCTCCGTCCTGAATCGGCGAGGGATTATCTCCGCGCAGATTCGGGGCGGATCACAGAACGGGGGAGGGGATAGAGCCGGCTTCGCGCGGCGGTCCTCCGGCGCTTTCCGTCGTCAAAGGCGGACCCGGATCCTCGCCTAACGCCTGGGGCTCGAACGTGCGCCAGGCGGCTCCTGGTGGGTTTTGGCCTTGATCGGCGCGTGCGGTGTCGGCTCCGGGGCGGCCCGCCCGCTCGCGGGCGGGCTTCCAAATCCGCGAAAACCCCGGACTGGGCGGCTCAAGGAGCCTGGTCGAGCCCAGGAGGTTGAGCCGCAAGGGACGCTTGCGCGCGGATTTGGGGGCGAACACGGCGCTTGCGTCTTTCGGAGACCATGGTGTAGTGTCCGCCCCGACGCTGCGGAGTCCGCGGGTCAACTTCGAGAGCGGACTGGCCTCGCAGTAATTGCCTGCAGCGGAACGGTTGCCAGAGTAGCTCAGCGGTAGAGCAGGGGACTCATAAGCCCTTGGTCGGGGGTTCAATTCCCTCCTCTGGCACCACCCCCCCAGAAACCAGAACGCAGAAATGCCGGGCACTAGAGTCCTCAACTTGTGGAATGTGGGGTCAACAGGTCAAGTTTGGTCCCTGCTGCCGTTCCAGCCCCAGTCCCCTGCCTTCGAGGACTCTACGCTAGGAGAGAAACGTGGAAAAGGGAGAAGACGGGACCACAGGACCACGGGGGAAGGAAAAGCGCCGGGGGGCCGGCGCACTTCCGCCTTCGCCCAGACTTCGGCCTTCCTCGAAGGATTGAGTCGCCAGGCTACGGCGGGACAGGCCAAAAGCTGGCGCTCGCGCCACGACCCTTCGATCCAGGCGATAGCGAAGCAGACATCACTCATAGCGCCTAGGTATTTCTTACTAATACCTTGGTATGTATAGGCAACCGGCGCTGATTCTCGTATTGTCTCAGCGAACGCTTCCTCGTCTGGGCCGTCCGGTAAGGCTTGCCGGTTTCGGGTTCAACGTTGGAATGCTGCAGGCGACGGTGGTATGGCAGAACCAGTGGCTGAAAACGGCGGCGGCTTGGTGCTGGTGGTGGAAGACGACGCGTCGGTGCGGCGGAGCCTCGAGAGGTTCCTGTGCTGCAACGACTTTCGCGTCCAGTCTTTCGGTTCGGGACAGGAGTTCATCGCTTCCGCGTTCCCTGACGAGGCGTGTTGCCTGCTCCTTGACCTCCAACTCGGAGACATGACCGGTTTCGACGTCATGAACCACCTGTCGGCCAAGGGAAAATGGATCCCGACGGTTCTGTTGACGGCTTTCGGAGAGGTTCCCGATGCAGTGCTCGCCATGCGGTTGGGTGCGGACGATTTCTTCACCAAACCCTACGTGCCGGCGGAACTCCTGGCAGCTGTCCGGCGTGCCCTCATGCACGCCAAGGCTTCCTGGCATGACGCACAGGACCTGAGGGCCCTCCGCCAGCGCGCCGGCCGGCTCACGCCCCGCGAACGCCAAATCATGATCCTCGTCTACACCGGTCTGCTGAACAAGGAGATCGCCACGAAACTCGACCTTTCCGAAGTCACGATCAAGATCCACCGTGCTCGAGCCATGCGCCGCCTCGGCGCTCGCACCCCGGCACAGATGGCGCGCATGCTCCATCGCCTCGGCTGGTCGGAGAATTCCTGACGGCACCTCCTATCGGCAGGAGATTGGTCGGGACGGTGAGATTCGAACTCACGACCTTCTGAACCCCATTCAGACGCGCTACCAAGCTACGCTACGTCCCGACCCTGGGCGCCCGGACAGTGCCGAAGCGCACCGTCAGTCTAAGGCCGGCCCCGGCCATTTCAATCCCTTTTTCGTCCGGGCTGCACGACGCTATCGCGCGGATCGAACGGTCGTGGCGCGAGCGCCAGCTTTTGGCCTGTCCCGCCGTAGCCTGGCGACTCATTCCTTCGAGGAAGGCCGAAGTCTGGGCGAAGGCGGAAGTGCGGCGGTCCTCCGGCGCTTTTCATACCGACGCACTAACGCACTGGCGCACCGACGCACTGTCCCCCGTCCTCTGTCGTCTGACCGCTCCTTACCTGCCGAGCCACCAGCGCAGGATCTCGTCGCCGGCCAGCACCCAGATCAGCGCCGCGAGCGCCAGGTACGGCCCGTATTGGATCGGGTCCGACCGCGACTTGCGTCCGCTCAGAATCTGCGTCACCCCCACGACCGACCCGACGAGGGCGCTGAGCATCAGGCTGAACAGGACGCCGGCCCAGCCGAGAAACGCGCCGATCGCCGCCATGAACTTCACGTCGCCCAGCCCCATCGCCTCCCGCGGCAGCACCAGCGCGTCCGTCACCGCCTCGAAGCAAACCACCGATTCCGACGGGAATTCGTCCGCGCCCACTTTGAGTGTCGATCGGGTGAGGCGCACCGGCACGTTGCGGTAACCGCGGTCGGGGAGCTCGACCTCGTCCGCCTGCAACACGATGGCGTCGGTGTCACGGTACAACAGCTCCGCATACGGGATTTCCTGGTCCGGCAACACGAGTCTATCCTCCTGAAAGTAGAGTCGCGACCGGGGGGGCAGGGGATGCCGCTGGCGACCAAGGAAGAACTTTCCCGCCCGCACGATGCCGTAGATCAGGAGCCAGCCGAGCGCGGCACCGATCGCGCTCCGCAGCAGCGCGTCCGACGGCGCGTGCACCCGGTGGAGCAGGGGAGCCAGGAACGACGCCGCCAGCCCCGCCACGATCCCGCCCAGCGTGATCCCGTCGGGGATGATGAAATGCTCGATGTCAATGAAAGCCGCCGCGATCAGCCCCGCCACGAAGACGCAATAAACCAGCGCCAGCAATGTCGACGTGCGACCGTACGCCAGCCAGCAGCAAAGGAACAGCGTCCCTGTCAGCAACTCGACCAGGAAATACCGGATCGGGATTGGCGCCTGGCAGAACCGGCAGCGTCCACGAAGCCAGAGCCAGCTCGCCAGTGGCAGGTTCAAGTACCACGGAATCGACCGGTTGCAGTGGGGACAGTGCGATCCCGGCCGGACGAGGCTCTCGCCCCGGGGCAACCGATGGATGCAGACATTCAGGAAGCTGCCCACCACGCATCCCAAAACAAAGAAGACACCGGCCCAGAACGGGAAGGGGACAGCCGCCCATCGGTCCGGGTCAAGCACGGGCCACCTCCGCTTCGAGGGCCCGGCGCATTAGGGCCAGAGGCGCGGCTTTGCCGCTCCAGAGCTCGAGCGCTCGCGCGCCCTGGTAGAGGAGCATCCCCAGCCCGTTGGCCGTCCGGCAACCGGCCGCGCGGGCGTGTCGGAGAAGCGGCGTCTCGGTCGGCCGATAGATCATGTCGTAGACAGCCCCCGCGCGGGAGAGCGGCCACCGGCCGGTGTCCAGGGGCAGGGGATCGTCTGGGCGCAGGCCCAGGGAGGTGGCGTTGACGACGAGATCGACGGGGCTCTCGGGTTCGGCCACTTCCACGTGAACGGCGGGGTGGCGTTGCCGGATCTCGTCGGCGACGACCGCGGCCTTGGATCGGGTCCGGTTGTACAGGTACAAGGCGCCGACACCGCCGCTGGCCAGCCGCAGCGCCGCTGTCCGGCCCGCCCCGCCGGTCCCGAGCAGGAAAACCCGCGCGCCGGACAGGCGCAGTCCCAGGTCTTCCTCGATCGAACGGGAGAGGGCGTCGGCGTCGGTGTTGTATCCGTGGACGCGGACGATGGGGATATCCTGGTCGGGGAGTTGGCCGATGGGGATCCAGCGGCCGTCGGCGTCGGGCGCTTCGAACACGATGGTATTCACCGCGCCCCAGGCCCGGGCGGACTCGTCGAGGACATCCACGAAGCCGATAGCGGCTTCCTTGTGTGGCACTGTGAGGTTGAGCCCGACGAACCGCATCGCCTTGGCGCCCGTCACCGCGGCCTCGAGGCGATCCGGCGCGACGTCGAAGGCCAGGTAGCGCCAGTCCAGTCCCAGGGCGGTGATCCCGGCGTGCTGCAGGGCAGGGGAGGCCGAATGCCGGATCGGGTGACCGAACACTGCGCACACCCGGGTGAGGGCGGAGATCGGTTTCAGGTGCGTCACGGGCACGGGCGTTGATACTGCGGGATAGCCCTGCGTGCCAAGCTTGATTCTGATTTTGACAGGCTGAACAGGACGGACAGAATGGCTGGTGTCTGATCCGACTGCCCGGGCATGAATGCCGCAGCCCTTCGTGAACACTTGGCACGCTTGGACAGACGACGGAGGACGGAGGACGGCACCTGCACCCGCCGCGGTCATCGCCCGCGGGTACACGGTACGCCCGCGGCTACAGCCACATGCCCGACGCTGACTATTCCGAGGATCAAACACGCACCACGCGAACACCGAATCGGGCGGTCTGCCCACAGATCCTCACAGATCGACACAGATCAAAGACTGCCCCGCGGTCATTTCCTCCCCATCTGTGGGGATCTGCGACGATCTGTGGGTGACTCCCCTCGTTCAAGTCTTCCGCGTGTTCGGCGGTTCCCTTCTTCTTCTCTGCGAGCTCGGCGCGCTCTGCGGGAAGACCTGCAAACAGGTGCACCCAGTCGGTCACCGGCCTTGCTGTTCTACCGCAGAGACCGCAGCGCCCGCAGAGAGGAGGGGGGAAGAGACTTCATCCTGCTGTCGTCTGTCTTCGGCCCTCCGTCCCCCTTTGCGCCGTTGCGCCTGCGTTGACCCTCTCGGCTGACGCCGGGGCTACTTCGCGTTGTCCCCCTGCACCCGCCACGGTCACCGCCCGCGGCTACAGACACCACCAGCGGCTACAGCGCAGGGTCTGGTGCCGGTGGCGGGACTTGAACCCGCACGGCCATTGCTGGCCAAGGGATTTTAAGTCCCTTGTGTCTGCCATTCCACCACACCGGCAATCGTTGCTTTACAAGCACTTACGACTTTGCGGAAACGAACAACTTGACCGTGTGCCACTTTTTGTGCCACTTTAACGGCATGAAAGCGAACGCAACCGAAGGAAAGGCCGAAAACGGCACCGTTCATCGTCGCGCAGGGTACCGCAAAGCCCTCGACGCGCGCAACCATCCGATTCGCGGACTCTGGAGGAGGGGCGAGAAGTTCTACGCCCGGATGTCCGTTGAAGATCCCAGCACCGGAGTCAAGACCGTCCAGCGGATACCATTGAAGGCAGGGAGCGTTGCCGATGCTGTTCTCGAAATGAAGCGGCTGTCCGTGTCCCGGGAAGATGGCGGCGACGTGTACACGGGACAGGCCCCCAAGCTCCAGGACTACTTCGAGCAGGACTACATGCTCAAGCTCGAATCCTCCGGAAAACGGCCGGCGACAATCGAGAAGGAACGGGGCAGCCTCAAGACCTGGTGCTCCGTGCTTGGACAGGTTCGCCTGAATCTCCTGCGCGCCTTCCACATCACCCGCCGGATCGCCGCCATGCGTCGGGAGGGCTTGGCGCCCAGGACGGTCAACCTGCACATCATCGCCTTGAGGAATCTTCTGGAATCCGCCCGCCTCGACGGACACATCACGCGGAGCCCAGCCGAAGGAATCCCCTGGTTGCGATCCGACACCAAGGCCCGGAGCCTCTTGACCGCCCAGGACGTGGACCGGCTGTGCGCTGCCGCGTTGACCGCATCGAAGAACGGTCCGCAACTGGCGGACTACATCCGCTTCCTTGCGACGAGCGGGGCCCGGATGACGGAGGCCCTGGCCCTGCGCTGGCAAGACGTGAACCTCGACAAGCGCCAAGTGACGATCGGCGCCGAGGGGCATACCAAGAACCGGACGCCCAGGGTACTGGACATGAACCCGACACTCGAAGCCCATCTGCGGGACATGGCCGGCCGGCGGCAACCGGATTGCGATTGGATTTTCCCGAGCCCCCAGCGAGGGGAGCGGGACGTTCACGCCCTCACGTTTTGGGAAAGCATGAAGCTGGCGCGCAAGGCCGCGGGCCTCCCGAGTGTCGGCTTCCACGATCTGCGACACCATTTCATTTCCTACGCCGTGATGTCCGGGGTTGACTTCATGACGATCGCGAAATGGGTTGGCCATCGAGACGGCGGAGTTTTGATCGGCAAGGTGTACGGGCATCTGTCCGACGAGCACAAGGCCGCCCAGGCCCAGCTGATCCGGTTCGGTCCCACCGCCAGCACCGCCGATGTCCAGGAGAAGGCCAACGCATGAAGACGCCTGCACGCCCACAGGATACCCCACCGGTATTCGTGATCCGACAGCATTTTCTGCTTGATCGATGCTACTGGCAGAAGCAATGCGAGAAGGATCATGAGGCCGCGGAGAAACTCGAAGTCGTTTCCACGGTCTGTGATCTCGTGATACTACGGCGAAGGCACCCGGATTTGATCAAGCCTAGTGCGGCAAGGGAACCCGATCTCGACGAGCAAGCCGTAGCGCTCGGCCAATTCGACGAGGAGGTTCGTCACTGCCTGCGTGCCCTCACCGCCTTGGAGAGTAGGAAGGCGCATTGGCTGGTTCATAGCGTGCTCCGTCATGGACTTGCCGGACTGGCTGCTGAGGCCAGAGGGGGGGACGGGAAGGCTCTCTGCGCCATCGCTTACATCGCCGTGGAAACCTGCGAGGCGCTGAGTCAGATTACCCGAGCGAACCCTGCCGCGCTCCGCCCCGTCGCCCGCAAGACAATCCGTTGGCCGTTGATGCGATCAAAGAACCCGCGTTGTTGTGATTCGGACGAGATTCTCTCGCAGATTGGCCTTGGGATTGACTGCCCGGTTGTTGCTGATTTGTACAGCAAATGGGCACCGAGCTTCCCTACCAGCGTGGCAAGCGACCTTCTCAGCTTCCTCGTCCAGGAATGCCGGACCGACCGCGAGGCCATCCGCAAGAACCCAGAAAGGGCGTGGCAGGCCGCAAAGGCAGCGTTTCTGCGCACCTACCCCAAGCCGGAGACGATCCCTGACTTTGACGAGATGGTGACCACCGCGAAGGGGCGGAAATCCGATGGTCGGCGACGTGAGCGGATCATGACGACAATCAAGCGCCGCTTCCTGTCTCTGCTCTCTGCTTGCGCAAGTTGACGCCTTTGACGTCGCAAGGCACATGCTCCGAATGTCCGGGGCATGAACTGTTGCTTGTCGCTACATGAACGTTCGGCCGGGATTCAGACGGACGGACTGGGAAGCATTTCCCTCAGGAAGTGGGTACGCATCAAAGGCGTGTCTGCCGTCACGGCGTGGCGTTGGCGTAAGCGCGGCTGGCTGCGGACGGTCAACATCTGCGGCCGCGAGTACGTCACCCCAGACGCCGCGGCCGACTTCGAGCGCCGGGCCGCGGCTGGGGAGTTCTCGTCGCCGCACCCGGTTCCGGCACCGCCCGCGGGGGTGCGAGCGGGAGGGCAGCTGTGAAGCACGACGCCAAGAGGGATCGGCCCGGCGGGGCGCTCTACCGAGCAGTCCTCGTCGATGCAGTGCGGGCCGCCAACTTCGCCGAAAACGAGCCGTTCCTTGTCTTCACACGGCGCGAAGTACTGGCCGCGTTGCGGCGTGGACATCGGGTGCTTCGCGCCGAGGTCGCGGTGCTGCGCAAGCTGGCCGAGGCGCCAAGGTCCAAGCTTCACCCCTTGGTGGCGGGGTTCTGTCGCGCGATGCGGCCGAGGAGGGTCACGGAGAAAACGGACCCCGCCGAGGGCAAGGCGGCGGGGCGACCCGCACGAGCGAAGTCTAACGTCCGACGCACGCTACGCGCCCGGGTGCGCGCCGTCAACCCGCATCGATTGCATTGGCGGGCTCAGTCTCAATGCCGGAGGGATCGAGTATGAAGCCCTCCGGACGGATAGGTCCGGGCTGGTTCAAGGCTATGCGGGGCGACACCGGCCTGGAGCTATTGCGGGCGAACCTCAATGCGTTCGCAGTCCTCTATGTGGTTGCACAAAGGTCGCGGTGGAAGCCGGGTTTTCACGCCGAGGGGCTGGAGCTTGGCGAGGCCCTACTGGGCGACTTCGAACGCTACGGGATGACGAGACAGCAGTATCGGACGGCGCTCCGGTTCTTGGCAACTCGCGGTTTCGTAACCATCAGGGCAACCAGCAGAGGAACAGTCGCAAGGCTTGTCGATTCAACGGTTTTCGAGATCGGCAACGCTGACACCAACCAACCGATCAACCAACGCCTAACCACCGACCAACCAACGGGTAACCAACGGGTAACCACTAACGAAGTAGGTAAGAAGGAAGAAGGTAAGACGGAAACATTCTCCCCTCCGCCTTTGGCTCCGGGTGAAAGTGAGCAACGGACCATCACTTCGGTCGAGCCCAACGGGCAGCGAAAGTACACGCCGGACTTCGAGGAGTTCTGGAAGGTCTACCCCAAGAAAGTCGCCAAGGCTGAGGCGTTCCGGCAGTGGAAGCTCTGTGCCAAAGCCCGCCCACCGTTGGAACAGATCGTTGCCGCTGTCGTGCGGCAGGCGCAGTCGCCCAAGTGGCGCGAGGAGGGCGGTCAATTCATTCCTGACCCGGAGAGATGGCTGAAGAAGGGCCGGTGGGAAGACGAAGTCGCCGCCAGTGCAACCGCCCAGCGCGGGCCGACGGCGGCGGATCACGCGAACGGATGGTGATGGCTGCGGCAATTCATTGACACGGGCTCCATCGTCGAACTGGCGCCAGTACCGCCCATCCGGCGAACGCCAGCGCACCGTCCCGGCGTTCTGCTACGCAGCGAGGGTCGGGATAGCCAACCACCATGCATAACTCCGCAGAGTGACAATGCGCGCGTGGAAACGAGTTTACGGAAGATGGTATGCGAATGCCGCTATGACAACAAACCCCCACCTTGGCCCGCCGCTAAAAGATTCCTTGGTGGGGCTGGGGGAGGCGCCCTTGCGATCAGCGCTTGGGATGGCCCGTACTGCTCCGCATAGGCCGCCAGGGGCGCTTCTGAGTCGTGTTGGTGCCAACGTGCTATTGGGTGGCTTCGATGCGTTGTGGGGCAAACTGGAGAGGTTATGAAGCACAAGAGAAGCAGCAGAGCGAGTAAGGGCAAGGCTGGTCGGCGAGTGATCGCCGACAGCATGACATCGGCTGCGGGTATGCTTGGGGTACCGCTGTCCATGGTTCGACGGGCGAAGCGGGGCGGGTGCGCCGCCTTCCGTGGGGGGCGGGTTGACACGGGCGAGCTTCGTGAATGGCTCCGAGCCCACCCGGCGGCCCGGCGTCCGCGAGTTGGGCCTGAGGTCGGAGGCGAAGCCCCAGGCATCGCCGGAGCCGCTGCCGCCCTCCGTCGGCTCGAACTTGCTGAGCTTCAATTGTGGGCCGCGCTCCGAGCTGCCGAGGAAGAAGGGGACGTCGCCACCATTGACGACGCCCGCCGTGCTTGGCTGGCAGTCGGGGAGGCGTTACGAAAGAATGACCTTGCTGTTGAGCAGAGTCGCAGGGATTCCGGAGAGCTCTTGCCGCGTGGCGAGGTCGAACGAGTTCTTGCCGGTGTCGGGGACGCGATGAGGACCGCACTCAGATCGATGGTGCATGCACTCACCCCAAGGCTCGTTTCGCTCAACAACGTCAGTGAGGTTGAGGCGATCTTGAAGGACGCCACATGGGAAGAGGTTCTGATGAGTCTCAGCCTTGTGCAGTCCGCGCCGGACCGGCTGCCGCCTGCGCTTCGCCTTCCCCAGTGGGCGGTTGACGCGCTGCAATCCCAAGCCATGCCGGGCACCATCCGCAACGCGCCCGAGTTGTTCGAGGATCGGTTCCAGGTGTTCGAACAATGCTGCGCCGCCGTGGCCACGAGTCCTCCGACGGGCAAGCCCGTGGAGTCAGGGCTGCTTCCGCCTTCTGCCTGAGACCCCGGGGCGCCTGGATCGAGTTGGCCCGCGACGCCCCCGCATGTTCACCGCCTGCCCGCTGTTAGTTCTTGGCGGCTTCGAGTGAAGCGACGTAGAGCCGGACACCGAGTGGCTTGATGGCCGTCCATCGTCGTCCGCTTCCTCCAAGTCGATTGCATCACCGACGCCGTCCCAGAGCTTCACCGGGTACCCGTTGGCAGCGGCGAAGGCTTCGGAGAAGAACCCATACTTCTCATGCCCCTTGCACTCCTCGATGATCCGCTTGCCCAACTCCTCATCGGCAATGCCGCCTTCCAAGAACTCAGTCAGGGACGGCGGCAAGTTGGGGTCGTCGTGCATCTCGGCGACGAACGGAATGCTCACGTCGTCAAGGTCCACGTTCTCAGAGTCAACCAGCATGTAGCCCATAGTTCCTTTCAATGGCGGCCTTCAGTGGAGAAGGCCCGAAGGACCGAGCCGCACCGGTCCGGGCCACCGCCGTCCAAGTTCTATTGCGATCATCCTGGACCGTAGGCGCTCGGCGCTCACGGAAAACCCGCAGTCGCCGAAGACGATACACTCGGCAACCACCGCAGAGACTCGGCGGCGCTGACGGGCCGATGACGTCCGCGACGACTACCTGCCGCTACCCGAAGGCTTTGCGCATTCACTCCGTTGTGACATACCGCCAGAGCGAACACCGCCCAACACTCGCCGACGCGGTGACAGCTGACGAGCAGTGTCATACGCTCATGACACTTTTGAGGTCTCAAGTGTCTGGTCTGATGTACATTAGGCACTCGGCCATAATGTCATGCAGGCATTGCCTGCGACGTGTAAATGCACACATTAGGTAACCGACGCCCAGTGTCATCACGGACACGAGTTTGCCGAAGTGCCTCCCACTGGCCCGAAGAAATGAAATGCGCCGACCCTGCAAATCAGTCACACGAAAACGACACGCCATTTTACCCAATGTCGCTTGCGCGTCTGAACTCTCTAGTAGTGCATAATAGAGCCATGCCGCCACAATTCCACCAATTGCACCACAAAGCTCATATAAGTCGCTGCCGGAGACGCCGGTGTTTTCGAGGGCGGCACCAACGAGAAGCCCGGTGACACCGCCAAGCACCGACGTGACAACAGTGTCAATCATACAAGCAACAAGCCGCCAGCCGAAATTGGGATGCTCCGTAATCCCCGATAAGACTGATGGGGTCAGCGGCGGAACCGCCGCAAGAGCCGGTGGAGGCTGAGGCTTGTTGGAACATTCGAACTGCGAGATCAGAGCACTGACTGAAATCCACTCGGTCAAGCTCTGATGCCACGCGAAATCTGCTTCTGATAGCAGCTGAGCCTGAAGCATCGAGCGCACTTGGTCCATGGTGAATGGTCCTGTCGTTCGGTGCTCTCGGCTTATGTAGATGGCCAGCTGACTTTTCATAAACTAAGTCAGACTCCACGCACGAATGTGACAGCTGTTGGTCGAGCTTACTCCACGATTGCCTTCAGCAGGGCCTCGCGGGAGTCGGTGTAATAAAGAACGTTGACCTTCGTGATGAGATCGTCGGGAAGATCGTTGAGCTGTTTTCGAGAAGAGACCGGCATCAGTAGTGTCGTGGCCCCCTTCTCGATTGCCAGCTCAGCGACGCTCACAGCGTTGTGCACTGGGTCAATGGACCCGCCGAGGTTCAGGTTCCCGACGACCACGAGGCCCCCTTTGATGCTCTTCTGTAGCAACGCGCTGCACAGGGCTACCAGAACCGCCAGTCCAGTAGCGATGCCGCTCTTGGCGGTGTCGAACGCCCGAAGCTGGACGGAGAACTCGTGCTGACGGGGTTCGCGGTCGCCGGTCAGTTGCTTCGCACGGGTGTAGAGGTTCTGCTCCGCATATCGCACGCTCTCCGAGAAGGGCGCCGGTGCCGGTCTGTTGAGGATCTTCACACCAGAGCCCGGCCCCTCAGTGACCTCGACCCGGTAGAGGCCAGGATTCTCTTCCATGCCGCCGGGGCTGATCGCCCAAATCTGGCCAGGGGGCAGAGGGTCGGAGCCGATGCTGTCTTCGCTCTGCAATTCGGGTGTGACGACGAACTTCTCAACGCCGTCCTGACCGAGGGTGTAGCTGAAGTGCGTGTTCCGGAACTCCGCTGAACCGATTCGCTTCTGCTGCTCCTTCACGCGACGGCGACACTCCAAGGCCAACCGCACCGCCCATTCCAGCGTTTCTTCAGCAACCGGTGTGTCCGGGTTCGGGTAAATGAGTTTGAGCAAGCCGTCGACCGTCTTCTGAACCGCAGTTGTATCGCGCCCGCTCAGCGCTCCACCGAAAAAGACCCGACCCTGCAGCGCGGTCAGTCGGCTCTGGCGCCGAAGATGCGTCCAACACCCCGACAGGAAGTCGCTGACCAAGCCGAAGCGGTTCGTGAAGAGCTGCGCGGAGACCTTCGGTACATCCCACCCCGCCAGGTAAGAATGAACACGGTCTTGAAAGGCGGTATCGTCCCGCATTTCAGGGGGCAGAGGTCCGAACAGGTGCCCGATCTTCTGCTGGTGCTCGACGTCAACGTCGAAGTTGCCCACCATCACGATGCTGCCCTCAGCACGGATGCTCTCCTTGCCCCGGCTGAACTCCCCGGACTCCATGTAGCCCTTCATGATGTTCACGCCATCCCTCTGGTCGAAGGAGACGCCGGAGATCTCGTCGAAGCAGACGACGTCATATTGGCAGACCAAACCGCGTTGCCCGTTTCCCATGTTCACGAACATCCGCGCTACGGTCGTTTTCCCCCCCGAGACCAGGTGAGCGTAGGGCGAGACCTGCTGGAAAAGATGGCTCTTGCCTGTGCCACGCGGCCCCAGCTCAACCATGTTGTAGTTGCGCACCACGTAGGGGACCATTCGCAGAAAGACCATGTCCATGTTGCGCGGTGTCAGTGCGTCAGGCTCCAGGCCGATGCTGCGGATCAGGAAACGCTTCCACTCCTCGACGGCGAACAGCTCCCGTCCCCGACAGAGCGCGTCGAGGGTGTCCCGACGCGACAGTTGAATCTCCCGGATGCTCTCGACCCCGAACGGGCGACCCGCCTGCTCCTGAGCGATCGTGGCGTCGTAGGTCAGCTCAATCTCGGCGTAGAAGCCACCGGTGAGCATCCGGTCGTGTTGTTGAACCAGTGCGGGTGTGATTCGTACGTCGCGCAAGCGCAGGCTGGGCAGTTCGGCCACGTAGGAATCGGTCTTGGCGTCGAGCCGGGCAGTGATGATGTCAATAATGCGGATCGAACCGGTTTCCCGTGCCCTGGACTTGAAGTACTCCTCCTCGCCGGGCCGAACCGTGCGGTCGGCCAACTGGCGCTGCACGATCTGCAAGCCCTCCTCGATCTCCTTCTCGTCGGTCGAGGAGCAGTAGCGCCCGAGCAGAAACTCGGCGACGTAGGTGGGCACCGGATACTGCCCCTTGAACTTCCTGACCAAGTCCTTCCGCACGATGTAGCCCTCGAAGGCCTTGGCGGCGAGTTTGTCGATGGCATCAAGCTCCATAAATCACTCTCCAATCACGGTCGGGAATTTGGCGATCACGGTGTCGCTGGCGTCCACGAGGACCACCGTCGCCTTGGCTCCCGACTTCCGGTCATCCAGCACCAGCAATGAGGTCTGACCGTCGGGTTCGATTTCTTTGGGTCTGGCGACCAGGGACGTTGCGTTGTCGGCGATCCTCTCCCGGATGTCGGCCGACAGCCCCACAGCCCCGGCGCTGGCCTGGACCCGGCAGCGCAGACCGACCCATTTCACGGACGAAATGGCGATGTCAGCCCCGACCGGCGCGGCGGAGCTGACCGTCAACTCCGGCACCAGGCACTCCTGCACGCTCAACCCGCCGTGGGCGTATTCCAGGCTGGCCTTGAAAGCTCCGACGCCGGGCGGCACGACCACATGCACCGTGCTGGCCCAATACCACGGCACCGAGGGCAGCTCGCTCTGGACCCCCTCTTTAATGAGCGCACACCGGCCCCAGCGCGTCTCGACCACATACTTGGGCAGGTCCAGCTTGGGTAGGCCCCCTGGCACCAGCAGCCAGCCGTGGTCGGTCACCACCCTGACCTTCTTCCAGCCGCCCTCCAGGAGGCCCACAATGGCCTCCACCAGGCCCTCCAGCTCCTCCGGCACGCGTCTGGCCAGCTTCCAGCCCTCCTTGTGCCCCGTGCTGTCGATGCTGCCGCATTCCAGCCAGGCCACCCCGTCCGGCTGGCCCAGCTTCTTGTCGCCGAGCACCTGGCAGCCGTGTTCTTCCAGGAGTTGCTTGAACCGCTCGCTGGTCAGGTCTTTGCCGCCGTCCTTGATCCGGGGCTTGAACTCCTCGCAGCCTTCGTCGCCCGTAAACAACTCCGAGATCGGCGAGGCGGCGGGCTTGGCCGTGGGCGTCACGCTCGGCAGCGCCGTCCAGCGCCAGCCGAGTTCCAACTGAAACCCTTTCTCCGCCAGCCTGGCCTTCAGCTTCTGGCCCAGATCGAAGCGCAAGCCATCCGCGAAAAGGACCGCCGTGCCCTTGGCCACGTCCGAGACGCTGGCCGGTGCTTTCGACTGAATCGCCGCACCGCCCGCCTTGACGAGTTGCTGGAAGGCCAGGGCACTGGCTTCCAGCCAGGGTAGATACACCGCCCGGATGACCGCCTGCACGGCCTCGATGTCGTCCTTCTTCTCAACGACGCCCAGGGCATCTACCACAGCAGCATCGGCGCACCAGCCGCCGTTGACGTGGGCGGCAACCAGGTCGTCCATCGCGCCGCCCGCCAAGGGCTTGCCGCAGGTCTCTGCCAGCGTGCTCAGGTGCTTCAGCGCGACCGCCAGCGGGGCCTGGTCCAACTCGGCCCACACCCAGCTCCGGCGCTTGCCGTGGAGGCCCTCCATCTCCCTGATCCGCTCGATCACCGCTTGGGTGGACTTGCCCGCGCAACTCTTGAGGGCGTTGCGGAGGGCGGCCTCATAGATTTCGTTCGACTGCGGCCATACCTCATCGGTCTCCTTGAGGAACAGATCGTCGTCCTCGGGCTTGGCCTTCCGCAGCCAGCCCGGCAGATTCGGGCAACGCCTCGGGGCTTCCCGGAACCGGTCCCACACCTGACCCCAGTTTCCCTGGCGCAGACCCAACATCTCCGCCGCCCGGAGCGGGCCGTCTTTCGCCGGGTGGAAACCGAACTTGTCCTTGCACGAGTGACAGAAGGCTTCCCACTGCTGCGCGGTCAGCTTGGCCTGGGCTGCTTTCGGATCATTCATCCAGCCTAAGATTTCGCGCACCGGGTCCGGCGATAGCAGGGCGTGAAAATCCGAGGCTTCGAGCCGATGGCCGGTCAGGTCTTGGATGTCCGTTCCGACCAACTTCACCAGGGCGGTCTTCATCGCGTCCAGCGTCGCGGTATCCCGCGCCACGTCCAGGCCCAGGCCCCCGTCCGCCGATTGCAGGAACGCCAGTACCGTCCAGTCTTTGTGGTTCATCTGCGACCAGAACGCCCCGCGATATTGTAGTTCGGCCAGCGGCATCAACGCGGGCGGGCACTCGGCAACCGCCCGCAGCTCCTGGCGGCTGACGCCGGGCAGGTAAAGGATCGGGATGATCTTCTCCGACCAGTTGGCCTCCGGCAGCGTGCGGCCAATCATACAACGAAGCCAGATCGCCGGGCCGGTTTTGCAGTGGGCGGCATACGGCCCCAGCGTGAGCAGGTGCGGCAACCGCTCGCGCAGCACCGGCAGCACCGGCTCCCACTGGTGCTCTTTGTCCGGCCACAGGATCACCGCAGGCGCAACCTGGTCGTCCCGGTTGTATTCACCGGCCCGACTGAGCGATTGGATGATAGCGTCGAGGACAGTCATGGTTTCTTCGGCTTCGGATCGAACAAGCCCAACTGGTCGGTGTCAGGAGCAGGCTTCTCTGTCACCGGAAAGTCCGGCTCGAACAAGAACTCGGACTCAGGGTTGTGCTGCTTGAACCGGCGTCGTGCCAGCTCATGATTCCGCACGGCGTAGCAGTAAACGCAGCCGTGGGGACAAGTGTCGTATTCGCCGATGTCTCGTGAGGCGAAGCAGCCGCACTCCTTGCGGTTACCACGCAGGCTCGCACGGAGTTTCTGTCCACCCACACGCTCCAGCCTCACCGCGTCCACGCACCGGGCATCGCCCGCTCCTTCCACCAAGTATTCCCGCTGGGAACAAATGGTGAGCTGCATTCTATGTCCACGCGCAACTTCGACCAGCTTGCTGGCCAAGTCGCGTTTCTCCTCCAGGGATGGATCGGCCCAGGTGAAGCCGTGCTCCTCCGCCGCATCCTGCATGTTTCTCACGGTCTTGGCGTAAAGATGAGCAAACGAAATCACGACCTCATCGGTCAATCCCTCCAGGGCCGTCGCCAACTGCTCGAACCGCCGCAAGTGGAACTCAACTGGCGTCAGTGACGAAACGACTATCGTGTCGTAGCGCCAAACGCACACTGCCGCGCTGAAGGTGTCAGCGATCCGCTTGAGGTGCTCAACCGACCGGTCGGCATTTACCACCGCCTTCTCCAGTTCACGCGGGTATCCGTTGATCGTGTGCTGGATGATGAACGGGTAGCCCCGCGACTGCACTTCACCAAGATGCTTCAGGAAAGGCCCGACGTTCTTGGTCCAGAAAACAAAACCGTCCACATCCTCCCGCGCCAGGCTCACACGGATAACCTGGCGGTTGTAGGGATTCAGCATCTTGCAATAGCCTGCCTGCAAACGCCGAACGAACCACTCTCCGTAGAAGGTGGGGATGTCGGTTTTGTAGCTGGCAGAGATAATCATGCTTTTGCTACCAATCTGATTGCCAGTTTAGCCTTCATCATCGGTTTGTGCCAACCTTCGATTTCCCGAATGTGTTCCTTGAGGTCACCTCTTTGCTCTCCATCAATGATGCGGAACTCAGGGTTGTCTTCGGAGTGCTCGATGGTCAACGAATGCTGTTGAACCAGCCCATCGAACCAGCGGTAAACGTCATCATCGAGGTTGTCGATGAACACAAAGTGACTGCCTGCCGGGGCATGAGCGAACAGACTGACGAGACACTGTTCAACAGCAGGTTTTGCGTTCTTCACTTCAGACAAGACCTTAACCAAGAAGAACAACTCAGCACCGGTGCAGATGCTCGTCGCTGCGGTGCTTGAATCTGCGGTCACGTCGAAAGCGACGTGCCGGAAGTCCACGTTGATCTTCGGGGAAAGAGTGAGTTTCAGTTTGTCCCACGTCGCCTGCCAACATGCCTGAGGACTGCACATCACGCATTTGAGTTTCGGCCGTGAGTCATAATCATCAGCGAGCATTGCGACACCAAGAGCTTCACTGCCTGGACCACCCCCGATTACTGCAATGTTTAGACTGTTGCCCGCAAAATGTCGTTGAACTCTGGTTTGTCTAGCGTTCATGGCCTTGAACACGAAGTTCGCATGGGCTGCCATATACTTGTAGAGGTAAGCGTATTGGATCGCATGATCTCTGAAGTCAATCGCCTGAGCGTCCTGCGAGTCCTCGTAGGTGTCTGAGAGCAATTTCATGGCGTCCCTTATCAGCTTGTCGCGTTCAATAGGCGCGTCCGGAACGCGGTTGTGGGCATCATCCAGCAGGGGTTTTACAGTCTCAAAGCTGCCAATAGTTCTCATTTGTCCTGTTCCGAATTCGGTTGCATCGCTGATGTGCAAATGGCTGGAGTCATTGCTTGATCCCGATCCTGTAGGCCAGATCAGCCTGGAGTTTTGGTGAGCCAAACTTGTCGTAATACTCCTTCAGGTCCTTTTTCTCTTCGGCCATCGGCATTTTCATGGTGCCCTCGAACTTCTCCTTGATGCCGAGTTTGTGCTGGGCCGCGAGACCGTCGAACCAGGTGATGAACTCCGAACTGTTGTTGTCGATAAACAGCATCGCAGCCCCCTGCGGCACGTTGGAAAACAGGGTGTGGAAGTAGGCGACAGCGTCCTTGCGAAGCGCGTAAACCTCCGACATGAAATAGACCAACGTGAAGATGTCCGATTTGAAGTGCTTGTGGAATGCCTTGTAGCTGTCCGGCTTGGTGACATCGAAGGGCTGGAAGACCGCCGATATTTTGAAGGCCGAACCGATCTTGGTGTCCACGTCCATCCACGATTCGCCCCAGGCTGGATCGCGGTCCACCAGCAGGCACTTGATCTCCATCTTGATGCCTCGTGCTTGGCAAAACTTGAGAATGCCCAAGAAATCGCTTCCAGGCCCTCCGCCGATGGTTGAGACTGTCAGCCTCTCCCGTTTGAAGAAGGGGATCATAACGCTGGAACGGCTCAAGACTGTGTAAACGTAGTTGGCGTGCGACGTGGTGTATTTGAAGATGTATGCGAATCTTCTAACCGGATCGCCATAGTCCAAGCAGCCCTTTAACCGAAGGTTCGCGTATTCACGGCTCAGCCGTACCAAAGCGGTCTTGATGGCTTTGTCCTTTTCGGCATCGGTGCCGGGAATCTGAGCATACGCCTCGTCCAGCACGGTCTTGATGAGTCTGAAACAGTTCATGTGGAATGCTTCGGGTTCACTTCGCCTTTCGCTTTTCTTCCAAAGTCAGGTGCCGGTCGTTGTCGCGCTCCTCGCCCCAGGGAGAGCCGGGCGGGTTTTTGCCACGGTCTTTGCCCCACTTGATGTTCGGGCGCTTGCGGAGCACGTCGGCTTCCATGAACGGGCGGATGTTCAGGCGCACACCATCATTCAGGTCGGGATGCCAGCCGATGGGCTGCTGTTCCAGCGGCTTCCACCGGACGAAAATGTCGTAGGGGGTCTCGCCTTCGAGGATGAGCTTGAGCTTGTCGTGGAGCTGCTGGGCTTTGAGCAGGCGGTCGTCGGCACCTGACTCCTCGTTGGACACGGCCTCCTGCTGCTTCTTGATCCAGTCGCCGAGGTAGGTGTAAGTGAGTTTCTCCAGCAGCTTGTGGTCGAGCTTGTGGTAGTTGACCAGGGCGCTGAAGCCGTCCTTCCGGCCATCCCATATTTGCCAGATGAACGGGCGGTGGTGGAACAGTTTGCTGTGCTGGTCGAAGAAGCCGTTGCGGAGCCAATCTTCCAGGTTCGATCCGGCGTAGTCCAAGGCGCTCAGCAACTCGTCGAGTTCGCCCGGACTCCATGCCTTGCCGTAGGCCGTGGCGAGCAAAGAACGGAGACGCTCCGCCGCTGGCGTTTCGCCGCGCACGGACGGGATGCAGACGATGCCGTCCTCGTCCACGAACTTGTCCAAGCCATCCTCGGACACGGGCGGGGCACCGGAGATGGTTTGGCCAGTCTGGCGCGGCCAGCGATAGCCGACCAACCGTGCTACGCCCACCTGCAACGGCGCGGTCGAATCAGCAGGATGACCGGAGAACAACCATTGCGTGGGGTCGCTGGAAATGGGCTTCGGCAAACCGTTCGGATATTTCTCCACCGCCACGCGCTGCCAATGGTCTTCGTCGAAGTCAACTTTCAACAGGGTCAGGTTTGGGACTTTCAAAGACTTGTCGATGGCCCTGACAGCCTTCTGAAAGTCGCCGGATTCACAAAACGCCCAGATTGCAGGCAACGTCTTCTCATCGGTCGGGATGACGGCAGCGGTGTTCTCGTCATACAGCTCGCCGGTGTAGATGGAGCACGCGAGGTTCGTCATTTGGCTCACCGCGATTCCCCGCTTGCCCCAGGCGTCACCGCCCCGCAGCCAGGCACCGACTCCTGAGTAGCCGAGTTTTGAAGCGACAAACTCGTAGAGCGTTCCTTTCCCATTCTCCCAAAGAACTATCTGTTCACGCCCGCCGTAGTGCATCGTTGCTGGCACAGCACCTTGAAACAATTCCCACCCACGTCGAACAGCCTCGACCTCCCAGAGAAACCTGATGAAGCGTCCCAGGTCACCAGTGGCCACTCCTTTGAAAGAGGAGGCGGACGCTTGCAGCAATTTGCCCACTCCACCGCGATGAAGGATGAGGCGTCCATCCGGGTTACTTAGCTGACTGACTTGGGTAACCCTCAAACAAATAGTTGTGCGGAGAGCTTCCTGTTTGGCCCCGATTGATGGCTGATTCTCTACATCAACACCGGTCAGGCTATGCGTGTGGGGAGGTTCTCTTTGGGTGAGCACCGGGAGAGCGACGTTCACTACCTCACCTGTAATAGTCTCAAAGGCTCGCGTGCCAAGCGTGGCGAGCATGTCCCACTGAACTGTCTTGAGTAAACGCAGACGCAACTTCTTGTATGGGCCGAGGAATAGCCAGGCTTGAGGGGTAACGAGTGCCGCGCTGCCGCCGTTCACTGAGAAGGTCAAGCAGCGTTCAACGAACACAGTCGCCAAGTCCGCTTTCGCGTCGGCATGGTGTTGTTCACAAAAATTGCCGAGGGCATCATCGTGCTTACCGTTGCCCAAGTATGGAACATTGGTCACGACGAGCGTGAATCGGGAGGCGAGGATTCTTGCCGCCTGAGCCATCCCCTGAGCCGCCACGCCAATTTCGCTGAGATCATCGTTCCGTTTGGCCTTCTCGGACTGGAGCGCCTTCGCCAGGAGCGGCTGGATTTCTGAGAAGCTGGCCGTCAGCAGGTCGCCGTGGGCCAGTCGGCGCGGGTTGATGAGGCTGCCCAGCTCCGGCGCTTTCTGAAACAAGTCGTAGAGCTGTTCCAGGCCGCTTCGGAGCCGGGTGTCGCCGTTGGCCAGCGCCAGCCAGTCTTGCTTCCGGGCGTTCACGCCCAGGCCGGAGCAGGCGATGTTCAGTGGCGGCAGTGGCCGGAAGCCATCGGTGAACTTCCAGGCCGTCAGCGCCAAGGCGAACGCGGCGATCTGCGTGCAGCGCGGATCGAGTTCGAGTCCGTGTAGATTCTCGCGGAGTACGGCATCGCAGGCGTCCTTGGCCGACAGCTTTTCGTCGCGCATCCGCATCAGCACCAGGAGCACAAACGCGGCGACCAGGAAGTGGCCGCTGCCGCAGCAGGGATCGAGCAGCTTGAAATCCATGAGCGACTTCGGCCAGCCGGGGAACCCGCCAGCCGCAGGCACCCACTCTCCGTTGTCGTCCTTGATGAACCGCAGGTAGGTGAACTCGTAGCCAGGCAGGGCCACCAGCTTCCGGCAATCATCTTCCCTCTGGCACTTGGCCCACTCGGATTTCGGGACTCGGGCTTCGGCCTTCAGCCGCGCCGCCCACCACGCGCCGATGGTGTTGTGCAAAAGGAACAGCACCATGTAGTGCTCCGTGAACAACTGGGTAACGGCGGGCAGGGTCTCCCCCGTGATCTTCGCGCCGGAATCGTTGACGGCCTTCTTGCGCTCCGCCTGCCAGAACTGATAGACCCACCCCAGGCTGTCCTCAGCGGTGAAGACCTCGACCGGCAGCTCGGTGACCAGTTTCTCCAGCGCCCGTTTGTGCTCCGGCGCGAAGCCGACCTGGAGCACCGGATCGTCGGGCCGGAAAATCTGCGGCAACATCCGGGCCGCGTAACGCGCCGCGAGCGCCCAACCGTCCGAGGCACCCTCGTCCGCTGCCAGTTCGTCGCACTCCGCCAGCGTGACCGGCATCCCTTCCTTCTCGTGAATGAGCAGGTGATTCTCGGCCAAGAACCGGGCGAACAACATTCGGTGCCAGTGCTCGTAAGCGCACTCGTGGATCAGCCGGTTGATGGACTGACCCCCTGCCTTCGGATCGAGCTGGTCGCCGAGCTGGCGTCCGTGTGCCCGGAGCCGGTTGCGGAGCTGGCGCTCGTCCACGGTGAGATGCGTGCCCGGCTCCGCGCTGCCCACCGTCAGCCGCTCCAGGGCGACCTTGGCCGCAGCCTCCGCCGTGCGCCGCGCCTGCTTGACGGCGGCTTCCAGGCGATTCCGAAGTTGGGTGGGGAGCGGGGGCATGGAGCTATGGCCTGGGGTTTGGAGTCGTTGTCGGCGCCTCGGCTTGCTCCTCGGTTTCTTTGAGACAAGTGAGACAAAGCATCTCCTCTACGGAAATTACATTTCCTTTGCAGTCGGGCGCGGAACAGTTCCTTCTTACGACGGCGCAGTCCCGCCCGCAAACGTAGCAATGCACGTTGGTTGACGTTGGAGTGTTTGGGACTAGGAAGGCTAGATTCGGTTTCATTCCATCATCGCTGCACTCTAGTGCACACTCAGGGCAGGCATATCTCCGCGCCTTCTTGTCGAACCCGAGCAGGTTCTGGACTTCTGCGGGTTTCAGTATTTCAACAGCTTTCAAGAGTTCCCGGGCGATTATGAACGTCGAATGGTCCGAATACGCAGCGTAAGCAATCGAATTTGGTGACAGCTCAATGTGTTGCCGCCGAGCATCAGTCCATTTGCCACAGCCGATGCACCAGTTAGCGATTTCGAGCACAGCAATGATAACCTGCGGGACTTCGACTTTGAGGCGAGCGTCAACGGTGTGCATGATTCTGTTTCTCAGCTTCCGTACACTTTCGAACAGCTGCTTGATTTCCTGGGGCACTCGCTGGTTGGAAACAGTATCGTGCGCCCTGAGTAGATCCTGTGCTTCTACCGCGTAAAAATCCGCGAACGGAAGGTCCGTAGTGTCACAGTCCTGTGGCCAGTTCTTCGGTGGGCCTGCTATCAACAAGTAGGGGCTGACAGCGACAATTCTCGATTTCAGCTGGAACTCTAAGGCTTGCTGCACTAGGGAAATCGAAGTGGTCAGTTGCGTGTGGCAAGCTGCCCAATAAGTAGCCTCCTCAACCTCATTGTCATCCTCCTTCGCCTCGTCGAGTTGAATAGCCAATTGTAACGCCATTTCCCACGACAGATTCAGCATCGACAGCGCCGACTTTTCGTAGTCGCTGGAAGTTGGAATGTGAGTGATCATGCAATCGCTAACAAATACCAACCGGCCCTTGTTTCAAAGCGTCCTTGACTTGTTGCTGTACCTTCGCCAACCACGCTACCAGCTCGGCGTCATTGTGGATCGTGGCCGAGGGCAGCGTGACGTAAACCACCTTGGGTTCGATCAGCTTGGCCGCATCGCGGAGGGCCTTCTGGAACCGCTGCGGCAGTGCGTCGCATCGGGCCTGCCACATGTCCAGGCTCATGGCCTCCAAGCTGGCGATGACTTCGGCTGCCGTTCCGACTGTGATGCCTGGGACCGTGGTCAACCCGTGCTGGTCAAGGATGGAGTGGCGCTGGGCCTCGGTGAGCTTGGGCCAGGCGTCCGACTGCTGCAACGCGGCCGTGCCGTCGTGGTGGAGTTGCTGGTAGCGGGCGTGGTGCGCGGTCAGTTTGTCCCGGAGAACCTGGGTGAGTTTGTCGCACAGCGGCGCGACCGGATCGGGATCGGCGAGGAGCTGGCGTTCGCCCTCGATGGTCTGCATCTGTTGCCGGGCGTCGTCCGTCTCCGGCAGATCTTCGGCGTGGCGGACCAGTAAACGCAGTCGTTCCCAGCGCGGTGTTCGATCCTTAATAGCCTGTGCGGTCTTGGTCCATTCCGTCAGGTTGTTGGTCAGGGCTTCACGCTCCTCGTGGAGTCTGACCAGCTGCTCGTTGCCGGTGAGCGCCCTGATGTCCTTGATCTTCGTGAGGTTGGGCTTTTCTGGTCCCGGGGCGTCGCCGCCAGCGGATTCCGCCAGCTCGATAACCTTGGCGATGAACACCGGCGCGACCGACGTCTCCTCACCCGGCTTGCAGCCGACTCCGGCAGCTTGGAAGAGCTTACGAACAGCGAGCTTCTGCGCAGCGGAGACGGTGACGTGCTCCGTGCGGAAGTCGCAGATGCCGATCTTCGAGTGGTCGAGCTGGCGCGGATCGAGCGGCTGACCATTGTGCGTCACCCGCAGGTGCCCGGCTACGGCCAGCACCCCCAGGGCACCGTCGATGGCGTCCTGGGGCCACCCGTAGGGGCATGCTGAGAACTGCCTGCGGATTTCATTGCCCTTCTTCCCGGCGTCTACGTAGACGAGAATGGCTGCGCACACGGGATGTTTGTCGGGGTCGCCTTTGAAGCCGAGCCCTTCCAGGGCGTTGCTGTCGCCCTTCCTGGCCCGCTCGACCACCTTTTCCCACCGGGGATCGTCAGCCACGTCGAACTGCGGATAGAGTCGCGTGAGCGCGTTCTTGGCGGCTTCCTCGACCCGATCCCGCATGAACATCCCGGCAATCTCGTTGCCGCCCGCCATGAAAACCCGCGTGCCGTTGACGATCTCCGTGACGATGCACTTGAGCTTGGTCTCGGCCACCGTCTTTCGGGTCTCGATGGCAGCCCGCGCCTCCAGCCCTTCCGGCGTGGTTGGCGTACCCTTGATGTTCAGGGTCTCCTCGGCGGCTTTCAGGCTGGCCACGGCCTTCTTCAACTCGTCTGCCGAGCGTCGGGGAATGTAGACAAAAACGAGCGGACTGTCCGTACCCGCCTTCTGGGCCTCGGCTACGATTGACTTCTCGTCCACCGTCCATCCGTCACGCACCCACACCGGCACCCCCTGGCCGGTAGGGATGGGTGTCTCGGTGCCAGTGAACAACTCAACCTTGCGGGCGACTTTGCTGTTGCCCTGGATGACCTTGAGGTTCCTCAGATCGGCGCACTCAACTCGGAGCAGGTCCGCTCGCTCGCTCGCGATCCGGGCGTCGTCGTTGACGATGCGGTTGAAGTTCCTTCTGAACTCGGCGTCCCAACTTGCGCTTTCGGGGGTCTGGAGCCGGTATTCCTCGTCCACCACCATGAGCTGCCCGGCTTGGACGAGCGCTTGGAGCAGTTCCGGCACCTTCTTCCGCAACTCCGCGCTGCCCGCCTTCAGGTCTTCGACCAACAGATCGGCGAGCACATCCGCCGTGGCACGGACACCAAGATCAGCACCGGCCTCGCGGGGCAGCTTGTTGATAAGGAAGACCAGTGCGCATATTCGGGCGCTGAGCCTTCCGTTGGCGCTGCCGTCGTCCAGCTTGCGGATCATCTCGTCGATCTTGGGCTGGAGGATGCCGGTCTGAAGCAGGTCGGTCGCCTTGATCCAGTAGATGGCGTCGCCACCCACGACGGTCTCGACCGGCCGGTCGGCATAGGCGCGGACAGATTCGTAAACGATTCCGAGCTGGTTGCGGAGTTGCGCCGCCGTGCCCGCCACGTCGACCGCCCGGAGCACGTGTGCCCAGAACCGCCGCCGCACCGGCAGGAGCGGGTAGTCGGCGACATAAACCGCATCGTCCTCGGTACGGGTTTCGATTCTGGTGCCGGTCAGGTGCCGGGTGATCTCGCCTTCATGGGCGGAGACGATCTGCTTGATGGTGGAGATCCTGTCCGGCTTCTTGGCGGTGATGACCTTGCGGATCACGGCCTCAACGTCAGTGTCCGAAAGCTGGATCGTCACGCGGAAGCGGTCGCGGAGTTTCTGGAGCTGGGGCGTGCCGCCCAGGGCTGATTGTCCCGTGGCTACGATCAGCACCCGGCTGTTGAGCTGCTTCGAGCAGGCCTCTACGACTTCCTGGACCTGCAGACTGCGGTCGCTATCCTCACCGATAAACTGTTGGACCTCATCGAGGACGATCAGAGTGCAGGGCAACTGGCCTTTGACCGTGAGCGCATCTCGCATTGCCGAGAGCATTTCGTCGAGGGTGATGTCCTTGGCATTCGGAAACTGTTGCGCCAGGGACCGGGCGACATCGGCCGTCGAGCCACCCAAACCCTCATCCACCAACGCTTTGTGCAGCACCGAGGACACCCACAAGTTGGCTAATTCTCTACGAAAATCCCGTCTGGCGCTCGTGACGCGTCCCCTGACTGCCTCCAGTTTGCCGTTGTCCCGAAGCCACAAGACGAACCGGGCCACCGGGTATTTGGGCGGCAGGCCGACCGATTTGAAGACGATGTTTAGAACCGAGAGGCGCACGTTGTCGCCCAACTCGCCGCGCAAGGTGCCGGAGGCGGCATGGAGCCCACCCAAACGCTTGCCCGCCGTGGTCAGCTCTTTGAGGAGGTCGGCGACTTCGGTGGACAGATTCGTCAAGCCCCGCGCTCTGGCTTTGTCGTCGGGGAACTCGAAGTCAGTCCACAAGTAGCGCAGGATCTTGCCGAGATGGCTTTTGCCGCTGCCGTAGAAACCGCTGACCCAAACAGCCGGTTGTTCCGGGCGGTCAAGGTTGCCGATGTACGTGCGGAGGATCTTCTCCAAGCCCTTCGAGTATTCACCCTCGCAAACGAAAGTCCTCAACTCAAACCGCAGCGTCTTCAACTCCTCCGGCGTCACCACGTCCTTCACGAACGCCACGCCGTTGTTGAGGAGTTCGAGGGACTTCGGGTTGGTGGTGAATAGTCCGCCGAGGTTCATGGTTTTATTGCTCCTTCATCTGCTGTAATCGGCACGGCCAGATAATTCCATCCGTCCCGTGCGTCCAGGAACCGGTAGGTGTTGTTCTCGTGCTCGCCGGGGAAAAAGACCAACAACCGCCCACGGATGGCCGATTCGACTCTTGCGATCAGCTCCGATGTCTTCATGAAACCAAACAAGCTGGCGACGCCGTAGATGGCCACCACCGTGTTCTCGTCCGCCTTCGCCGAGGTCAGCACGTCCGTCACCTGACGCACGAGGGCTTCCTTGAAGTCGTCCACTGCGGGCGACTCGCTTTCGAGATGCTCCGGGGTCTCAAAGTAGCCGTCGCGATACTCGTGATTCGCCAGCCACTGGGCAAAACTGTCGGTCAAGTCGATGGTGATCCATCCGTGCTTGGCGCGTTTGGTGGAAATCTCGAACTCCTCCAGCCGCCTGCGGAGCCGCCGCTCCTCACCCTTGTGATAGACGGCGAACCAGACCCGCTGCGGTCCCGCGAGGTTGCGCTCCCACGGGAGCGAGACGCGGGTATCGTAGTTCTGGATCAATCGTTCAATCTGGGCCATGCGACGCTTTGATCTCCACTGGGGTCAAGAGTTGACGGAAGGTGACCTCAAAGACGTTGCCCACGCCCTTGAAGTCGAGCCAGCCGCGCCTTGACGCTTCCTGGGCCAGGCGGATCACCTGATCACGGGGCACGTCCAGGAGCCGCGCCCAGTCGCTCTCCAGGAGCAGTTGACCACGCAGACCACACAGGTAGCCGAGAGCCAGAGCGTAAGCGCCAGTCGCGGGCGTGACCACAGGCCGCGTTCGGACCTTGTTAACCTTGCCCTTGAAAAAACCGGCTTGCGCCCACGATGCTGCGATGTTCTGCGCCAGCGAGAGCGTCATGGCCTCGCTGAAGCGGCCCGGCAGCTCGCGGCTGAAGAAGTCTACGAAATCCCCGCTCGTTAGGGTCTCCCCCACACTCGTTTCCAGGACTCTCCTCGCCGACAATCGGAAGAGGGGGTCCCTGGATTGGCTGCACAGGAGCGCCAGCATCGGGCGGCTTTGAGCGTCCGCATCCCAGAAGAACCGCAGCAGTCGGAAGACGGTGACGGACGGATCGAGCGCGTACAAATCCACGAGATGCCGGGCCGTCAACCGGCGGTTCGACGTTGTTCGTTTGCCCAGGACGTTCTCCTCCACGATCAGTCGTTCGAAGTCCGCACGCTTCGCCGCCTCGGGCGCAGTCCGGAGGAGGGTGGTGAGGTCGCCCAACATCATGGTTCGGGCGGCGTGGGCCCCGGACTGACCGCTCTTGAATCCGAATTCCCCACGGAGGACGCCCCAAGCGCCAAGCGCTGTCCCCGGCCGCTTCATCAGGACACAATCTGGAATTCGCCCACTCGCCCCGGACATCAACACGGTTCTACCTGATTCCGCAGCATCATGCACGCGAAATGCCTCCCACTCGTCCCGTCCACACGGTCGCCTCGTGCCAGAACATCGACATCCACTGCCTGGCCTCCTGCTGGTCTTCTGGGGTTCCGCCTCGAAGTTCGCACGTGCCGTCCAGCTTTCGGACGAGTCGGGCGGCGCCGAAAGTGGCGATCAATTCCTCCTGCGGGCGGAAGGAGTCCAGCGTCTGTCTGAGTTTCATGCAGGGGAGCATACGGCAGGGGGTGCGACATCTGCGGTCACAGGCGGCAGCAGGCTAGCAGGGGCCCCGAAATGACCAGCCTCTGTGGTCATCCGGCCAATCGTCCGGGAGGTTCCAGCCAAGACCGCCGTCAGCACTTGCACACGAAAGCGGCTGTCCCGTGCTCGTCGTTATCGGACTTCTCTGTCTCCTTGGCCCTCTCATCAAACGGAACGCTCTCTGATACTGCTCGAAGGGGTCTTGGCGTCAAGGCGGACAGCTGGGGATCTGTGTAGCGACAATTAAAACTTTCCAGTGACGATTATCGGTTTGCCGGTGGTTTGGGGATGATGGGGCGGCGGTTGCGCCTGGGGCCGGGAGGCCTCGGAGTGGAGCCGCCGCGAATGATCACCAAACAACAATACCGACGACTGATGAACGAGCATCAAGAGACTGGAAACGTGACGGTGAGCGCGATGAAGGCGGGAATGAGCCGGCCGACAGCGCAGAAGTACCTCAGGGCGGGTCAACCCCCGCAGGAACTGCAAGCCAAACACACGTGGCGAACGCGGACGGATCCCCTGGCAGCGATCTGGCCCCAAGCGGTGGCGATGCTCGAGGAGGCGCCGGACTTGGAGGCCAAGGCGCTCTTCGAATACGTGTCGGAGCGCTCGCCCTGGGCAGTGGAAGAGAAGCATCTGCGGACCTTCCAGCGTCGGGTCAAGCTCTGGCGCCTGCAGCATGGGCCGGACAAGGAGGTGTTCTTTCCGCAGGATTGGGAAGCCGGACGGGCGATGCAGTTGGACTGGACGCACGGGAGCGAACTGGCGGTGAGCATTGGCGGGCGGAACTACGAGCACCTGCTTTGCCACTGCGTATTGCCGCATTCCAACTGGGACTGGGCGACGCCGTGTCTGTCCGAGTCGCTCTTGTCCTGCCGGCAGGGTTTGCAGGAAGCGTTGCACCGGCTGGGCAAGGTGCCCCGGGAACTGCGGGTGGACAACAGCAGTGCAGCCACGCACCGGGTGGGCAGCGGGGGAACCGGCCGGGAATTCAACGAGCAGTTTGCATCGCTCTGCGCACACTACGGTTTGATTCCCCGAACCATCGGCATCGAGCGTCCCAACGAGAACGGGGATGTCGAGTCGAGCAACGGTCATTTGAAACGCCGATTACGGCAGCATCTGCTCTTGCGGGGTAGCCGAGACTTTGCGACAGACCGGGCCTACGAAGAGTTCGTGCACCAGGTGGTGGAGCGCGGCAATCGGAGCCGGCAAGGGAAGCTGGCGGCAGAACTGGCACTCATGAAGTCGTTGCCGCCGAGCCGGTTGAGCGAGTACGACGAGCTCCATTGCAGGGTCAGTTCAGCGAGCACGATTCGGGTCAAGAAGGTGGGGTACTCGGTGCCGGCACGGCTGATCGGCCAAGAGCTCCAAGTGGAAGTCTACGAACGAGAACTCAAAGTCTACAGCGGGCGGGAGCTGCTGCTGACGTTGCCGCGGCAGTGCGGGAGCCGGGGGGTGGTGCTCGACTACCGGCATGTCATCGATCACCTGCTGCGCAAGCCCGGGGCCTTTGAACGGTATCGGTATCGGGAGCAGTTGTTTCCCAGCCGCTCGTTTCGGCAGGCGTACGATCAGTTGCTCAGCCAGCACGGCCCACGCGGGGGGGCGGTGGAGTATTTGCGACTGCTCAAATTGGCCAGCGAGGTGGGCGAGAGTGACTTGGAAGTGATGCTGGCCGACGTCCTCACCTCGCCCCATCCCACCTGGAGCGTGGGGCAGTTGCAGCGCGTGTTGCGGCCTGAGGCCAGGCCATCGGTGGAACTGATCGAGTTGCAGCCCGAGTGCCGATCGTACGACGCGCTCTTGAGTCCGGAACCGGAGGTGGCCCATGTCGGCTGAGGGACTGGCGGTGCTGTTGCGCGCCTTCCGGCTGCCCACCATGGCGTCGATTTGGCCGGAGAGTGTCGCACGGGCCGAGCGCGAGAACTGGGGCTACAAACGGCTCTTGCAGCATCTGTGCGAGAGCGAGGCCCAGGATCGACGTGAGCGCAAAGTGCAGCGACTGCTCCATGAGTCCGGGTTGCCGGAGGGCAAGAGCCTGGGCAGCCTCGACGAGAGGATTCTGCCGGTCAAGATTCGACGCGTGTTGCCGACGCTCCTGGAAGGCCAGTTCGTGGAACGAGCGGAGAACCTCCTGGCGTTTGGCTTGCCGGGCCGGGGCAAGACACACTTCCTAGCGGCCCTGGGCCGTGAATTGATTCTGCGGCACGGCTATCGGGTGTTGTTCACACCGACCTTCAAACTGGTGCAACGCTTGCTCAACGCCAAGAAGGAGTTGCGCCTGGAGAGCGAGCTCAAGCGCCTGGATCGCTTCTGCGCAGTCATCTTGGACGATATCGGATACGTGCAGCAGGATCGGCAGGAGATGGAGGTCCTGTTCACGTTTCTGGCCGAGCGCTACGAACGGCGCAGTGTGCTGATCAGCAGCAACCTCGTCTTTTCCAAGTGGGATCAGATCTTCAAGGACCCGATGACCACCATGGCCGCCATCGACCGACTTGTGCATCATGCCACGATCCTGGAGTTCAACAACGAGAGCGTTCGCGGTCAGCAGGCGCGAGGCCGACAGAAGGAGCGGAGCGACGCGCCCGCAGGCCCCATCGGTTCCACTACGTCGTCGGCGCCTGGCGGCGCCAACGACTCCGTTCCACCGATGGGGCCTGCCCCCAAAGACCAACACTGAAAGAGAGATCCACCGATGGAGACTTCACCCCTCTGCCACTGGCAAGAAACAATTGTCGCCGGTGAAAGAAATAATTGTCGTTGACCAGGGGATCACCTTGATCATCATTAGCATGACCGTTTACGCGACCGGGAGCAGCCAAAACCCCACACCCGCTCCAACTCCTCCACGGTGTTGATGATTTTTGCCCGCCCACGCAACGCGGACCTCAGATTCGCACCAGTCAGAGTTGATCCCTTCAGCTTCACGTTGAAGAGCATTGCGCCGACAAGGCTGGCGTTTGTCAGATTCGCACCCCGCAAGTCTGCGTTGCACAGGTCCGCAAGGTCCAGAACCGCGCCACTCAGGTTGGTGCACCTCAGGTTCGCCCTCCACAGATTTGCGCCACTCAGGTCTGCGCCACTCAGGTCTGCGCCGCAAAAATCAGGCTTTTCATCGGGGTTCTTCTCCCGCCATTGATTCCACTTCTCAACGCCTTGTGCGAGGATTCTAAGGTGTTCCTGATTCGCCATATCATCGTTGGGATCTGGACCGATACTGCACGACCGCCAGCGTTGCCGCAAGTCCTGCGCGTGATCATCAATGACCATCTGCACGTTCCGCTCGCTGGTCTCCCTTCGCCGTGGATCAAGACGCGTCCTGGAGGCGCCTGCGCATTCCCGGGGGCGTCTCCGGGGTGGACACTGATGCCGCAGGGGCCGGAATGTCGGCTTTCCGTCGGCATGACTTTTCAGGGTCTTTGGCCTTCGCCGTGGAATCCCTCGTTTCGTGCCATCCTGACGGCTCGAAAGCCGACAGTGAGTTGTCGGCCGAATTGCCGCCTACGGTTTCAAAAACCGGGAATGCGATTCTGCCGACGTTTGCCTACAAAAGCCGACAGAAAACGTGTCATAATCCGCCGCAACACGCCACGTCACCCAACATGCATCGAACCCTTGATAGTAGGCCTCGCCGTTGATATTCGGGCTGATCGTTGCGGGGTGGTTAAAACGGTTTGGTAAACCGTCGGTCGTCGGTTCAAATCCGACAACTGGCTCCAGTTCTTTTCGCTCCTGCGTCGCGAAAAGAAGGTCGCCCCGCTCCGCTGGGCCGTCTCCCGAGGGGGTATTCATCACTGCCCGGCCGGTCTGAGAGCCTGTCTGAAAATTGCGTGGAGTCCTGTTTTCGCGGGGGTGGCCCGATGGCGAGGACTTCGGCGAGCTCAGTCGAGCCACGCGAGGAGGGAGGATACCCGCAGCGGGCTGTGACTGACGAGCAACAAAGCCAGGGGGCCAGCCCCGCGAAAACCCTCTGGGCGGCGGCTCTTTTGGCCGGGGCCGGCGTTGGCTCGGCCCTTACAGCCCGCTGCGGGGATGCTCGGGCCTCGTCGCCTTGTCCCCAGCCAAAACCCCTCGCCGCAGCGCCCCTCGCAATTCTCAGACAGGCTCCTGGACCCAGACCGTCATGAACTGTGCCTGCTGGGCCATCGCCGAGGACCCCGGCCCCGCCATGTGGGTGACGGCCACCAAGGACGAACTCCGGGACTTTCTCCGCGACCGGCTCACGCCGACCTTCGAGACCTGCCGCCCGGTCAAGGAACGGACGGCAGAGCCGATCCTGACCGGGTTCGCCTTCGATGGGATGCCGTTCTACGCGGGCTGGGCCGGGTCGAAGGCGCGATTGCAGTCCAAGCCCATTCGGTGGCTCTTTGCCGAAGTCCGCAATTGGCCGCCAGGTCGGGTCGAGATGGTCTTGAAGCGGACACGGTCCTTCTGGAACTCGCGGCGATTCCTGATCTCGACGCCGGAGACTAGGGGCGATGCGATGGACACCGCCTACCTCGCCGGGGACCAGCGGGTCTGGCATTTCGAGTGCCCCGCCTGCGGTCAGCTTCAGCTCCTCAAGTTCGAGCAACTCAAATGGGATTCGAATGACGCCACCAAGCCCGAGAGCAAGTGGCGGTTCGACGCCCTGGCCGAGACGATCCGGTTCGAGTGCGTCGGGTGCGGGCACCGGATCAAGGACACGCCGATTGAGCGGCGGTGGATCGAGAACCACGGGCGCTTCATTCCCCAGAATCCCAACACCCCGAGGTCGAGGGTCAGCTACACGTGGAACGCGCTCCTGCCGCACTGGATCGAGTGGCGGTCCATCGTCGAAGAGTCCCTGGCGGCCGTGGACGCCATGCGCATCGAGGGGGACATCGAACCGATGTTCACCTTCGTCACCGAGACCCTCGGCGAGCCGTGGGACCTCGACCGGTGGATGGTGACGGGGGACGACTACGTTCAGCAGCGGAAGGCCGACTACGACTTCGGCGACCCGTGGCCGTTGGAGAAGACCCGCTTCCTCGCCGCCGACCGTCAGGCCCGCGGGGGCGAGCACTACTTCTGGGTGGCGCGGGCGTTCGGTCCGGGCGGGGCGAGCCGCCTGGCCGCATACGGACGGTGCAACACGACCACCGAACTCGAGGACATCCGCAAGCAACTGAAAGTGCCCGTCGTCACCGCCATGATCGACACCGGCTTCAAGGCGCCCGAGGTGTACCGGTTCTGCTTGGCGAGCGGCTGGAAGGCGATGAAGGGCGATGACGCGGAGTCGTTCCTGTCCCAGGACCCGCGAACCGGCAAGACCATCCGGCGGGTGTGGCGGCGGGTCCTGGTGGACCCAGCCTTGGGGTGCGCCGGGCGCGGGTGCGCCGGCATCTACCGCTATTCCAGTGGTCGAGCCCGAGCCTGAAGGATCATCTGGCACTCTTTACCCACGGCGTGGTCGGCCACTGGACCATCCCGAAGAAGACCGGACGGGACAACATCGACCAGATGACGGCGGAGGTCCGAGAAGAGCGGGAAGACTCGCGCGGTCGGATCAAGGTGCTGTGGATCCAGAAGCGGCGGGACAACCACTACCTCGGCTGCGAGCTGATGATCGACGCGGCGGCGGTGATTCCCGGCGCCCTGATCATGACGTAGCAGCCCAACCAAGCTAAGGCCGGAACTTACGCCGATGTGCGGCTCGCCCGATTTGTTAATGGTGTGTCCGGCCACGGCAATTATCCGCGTCCAGCCTCCGACGCAGCTCCTCAACCTTGAGGGGCTTAGCCCGGTCCAAATGCAGGAGCATGTGACAGTTCGCACACACAACGGCCAAATCGCTTATGGTGGTGCGCTGTGGACAATCAGTGGATGAAAGCTGTTTACGGTGATGCACTTGGAGAACACGCACGCCGCGACCACTAAGCAACTGGGAAAAATCCCGTCGACAAACGCAGCAGACTCCATTCGCTTGAGCCAATGCTTGTCGTCGTAGTCTTTGGCTTCGCGTGGATCTCAGGCTCAGGACTTCGATCTTCATGCCTTCGATGTCCGAGTCCGACGCAAAATCAGGCGTCTCTCCGGAACCGCGCAGCAGGGCGAGAAACTGTCCCGCAATCCTTGGGGGAACACACGTACTGCGCCGGGGCTGAAGCAACCAGGGCCACTGGGGAAATGCCCTGCGGACGTCGCGAATTCGGACCGGTGAAGGCAACATCTCGAGGTCATGAACATCAGCCATGTAGTGACCAGCCCATCCGCTCTCTCCTTCAGCACGTTTAGGAACGCTGGTTACCGTGCCCAGCGCGACAAACGATGACAGCGGCGCCTTCATGTAGAAGACGGCTCGGTCACCAGGTCGCGCTTTGGAGTTGACCGTCCAATTCTCCTCTGCGGCACGGGCGGCCGCCTTCCTGAGCTCATCAAGGTGAGCAGCGGGATCGCCAAAGCACACATAAACGGATTGCGGCATAACGGTCAGCAATATGTACGTCGCTGCAGAATAACCGACTTTAGTTCCGCGGGGTGGCTTCCGTGTCAGGACGAGATCCAATTAGCATTCAGCGCCCTATGTGATACGGTTTCGAGCATCGAGTAGGAGCATGTCCCTGCGCTTCCACTTTGTCGAGGAGAAGTTGCGTCGAGTGGGTGGGAGCAGCCTCCCGACAAGCGCAGCCTTGGGCAGAGGCGTTCATTCATGGTGGGGCAGCGTCGTCGCCACCACGGCCGACAAGGCATTTTAGCGTAACGTCCCCTCTTGGCCGTGACGGCACGTCCAAGACTGGAAGTCCGGATGCTGGTCCGGGCGCTGAAGCTGCAACTGGCGGGTGCAGGCCGGTTTTTCCGCAATCGTGCGCCCTGCTGCCCGAGGCGAACGCGCAACGTCTTGTTCCCCAATCAGTCACGTCATCGCCCGCGGAGACGTTCCGATTGACCATGACCCTCCCCTCGACGCCGCTTCGCCTTCAGCAGTTGGAACTTCTTCGCCTTTAGCGCCTGCAACGACCGCCCGAGCATCCGCGCCACCTCCCGGTCCGGACGCGTCCCGATCAGCTTCAGCTCTTCTTCGCTCCAGTTCGGCGGCTTTCCCCTCAGCGCATACCGCCCCCGCCAGAACGCTTCCATCTTTCGACGCCACGTCTTCGACTTCGGCCGCTTCTGAATCCTCCAGAGCCGCTCCCGATCCGCCGGGCACATCAGGTCCTTCCTCCCCTCCCGCTGCAACGACATCTTCGCCCGCGCTCGGGGGCTCCGCGCCAAATCAACGGTCCGCCAGAACAGCCGCAGGCTCCCCGGATTGAGACGTTCCACGCCCAGGAGCTTCCGGTAGAGGGACATCGTCGAGTGCGAGATGCCGAAGTGGAAGCACACCGCACGGCCCGACTCAGTCCGCAACGCCTTCACCAGATCCCCGCAGAGAATGAGTTGCCGGGCATGCCCTTCGGCAGTCGGCCACGGGATCAGCGCGTTCGTGTACCCCCCGACTCGGAGGAGGCCCCGGACCTCGCACTTCAGCCACCGGCCGATCGGAACCAGAGGCGGTTCGTAGGGGCCGGCGATGAACTTGACGACACCATGCTCCTGAGCGGATCCGCGCCGGGGCACCTCGATGCGCTTTTTCGCCTCCTCAAGCGTCAGAAGCGGAGGCCCGGACAGCCCAAGTCGCTTCCTGACCCTGGCCCTCCGCTGTGCTACCGCCGTCGCGGTCCGGCGCAAGATCCTCGCTGCCTTGTCCACCGGCATCGACAGCACGGTCTCATCCTCCTCGGCAGTCCAGCGCCGGTAGATCAGCGGCGCACCTTCAATGCCCAGCGACCGCCGCTTCGCCCAGACGGCCTGGCCCGGACGACCCAGCAGCCGCCCGAGTTCCCAGTCGGGTTTTGTCCCGAGCAGTTCGATCTCGGCCTGGGTCCACGCACTGCCCATAACGCCGTGATCTTGGCCTGTGCATTCGTCTCGGACAAGCGTCCGGTCACCATCGTGCCCGTTTCGCCGCCCTGATCCCCTTCTCACTGAGCAACCCCGCCTTCCTGAACCTCCTCCCGAGATCGACCTGCCGGTCGCCGACGCAGTCGCACTTCCCCGAGTTCATGTACTCGGGCGTCAGTTCGAGCTTGGCGATGTCGTTGTCGAGTTCGGGCACGACCGCCCGCGGGATGATGTGGTCCACGCTGAGTTGGTCCCCCTTTTACGGCCCCTTCTGGACCGTCGCCGCCTTGCCCCGCCTCATCTCCTGCAACCCCGCCGCGTCCAGGCAGCCGAGCTTGTCGGCGATGTCCAGGTTTCGGGGCAACGCCGCCTTTGTCAGGGCCGCCGCGTCCTTCCCGTACCCACCCGCTCGATCCAAGGCGTCGTCGAGGATCTTCTCGGGCTTTCGCCCGTTCGCCCGGGCGGTCGCGAGCCAGTACACCGCCTTTTGGACCCGTGGGTTGGCCCCACGCTCGCCGAGCGTGTCGAGCTTGGCCCGGTCGATCAGGGTGGCGATGTGCGAGGTGTAGTCCGGTCCAGCGGCGATCAGGTTTAGGCCGAGGCAAAGCGCCAGGATCGCTACACAGGCACGCGTCATCATACTCGCGCGATTCCGCCCCAAACCGGCATCAGGTCCCGGTCTCCTAGGACTCGTTGCGCATGGCCTCGCCGCCTGCATTCAGAGCCTGGGCAAACAACTTCCGGCCATCGTCCAACCTCTCAACGGCGCGGCAAACAAACGCCAGGTCGCGCAGAACCCATTTCGTTACCTGGAAAGCGCCTTCCTCGAGCCTGTCCAGACAAGAGTCACGTTCGCGTATGGATTGACGAGGCGCAGGGTCAGCACCATTTGAAGGATAGTCCTCTTCAGCCTCGAGCCACCGTTTCATAAGCACATCTCGATTGCTCGTGAGGTCATCGCATCCCAATCACTACACCGACAGAATCCTTCTCGATTCGCCTATTGCCTTACCACAACAGTAAGACGCCACAAGCACCTACGACACAGACAATGACGGCGACCACCGTCGTACATCCAGACCTTCCTGCGCCAGTTCCCCCCGCAGGCACCCGGCCTCCGACCGTGTCGCCCACTGGGTCCGTGGCCTTCGCATGCGGTTTCGTACGCGCTGCACGGCTCACGTCGATGTCGGGGAAGTCAAGCGCGTCATCGCCTGCCGGGGCGTTCGGGCGTCGGCTCCTGACCTCACTCGTAGGGACCTGCGCATCTTCCATCGCCGGAACCTGCTTCGCCCGCTGCCGATCGCCTAGCCCCTCATCGGGCGAACGCCGATGAGGTTCGTCACAACGATGCAACGTGTTGTATCCTTCAAAGGCCACCCATTGACCATGCGGCATCTGACGCAACTGTATCCAGCGCCCGCAGTGAAGGCATTTCCTCCTGTATGAACTCCTCACACGAAACCTCCCTCTCCCAGAAATCTGCTAGGACCGACTTGATTCCCGCACACTTTTCTCAGATATGAGATCAGTAAGTTTGATGTACATCGGGTGATGGCGACATAGAAGAGCCGCCGTTCATCCTCCAGGGGCGCTCGACGATGAGGAATAAGCCCCTCGTTGCACGTAGTCAGAATCACCGTATGCCATTGGCGGCCCTTGGCCCGGAAATAGGTGAGAAGGCTGACCCCATCACTCTCGTTCGCACCCGCGTTGGAGAGCCTTGCAGTATCAAGCGCTTTCTCCAGAGTCTGAACGAAATCAGTCAGGTCACCTCTGAAGCCGGCTGCGATATCAAACACTTCGCCCAGCGGCATGCCTTGATCGAGAACGTCATCCAGCCCCCCGATCATTTTTCGCATGCCCCTGAAGCGAGTAGCTAGGACGTCAAGAGCGGCAGCCAGGGATCGTGCACTCAAGAGAGCGTCGATCCCATCTGAGAGCTTACTACCTCTTGCCTTCGGTAAAATACGATAGAAAGACTCATGCATCAATGTTGAGAGAAACTGCCCGCGCGCGAACAACTCCTCCAAGCGATCGGCATCAGTGTCGCTGAGCCAGCGAAAGTAGCCCTGGACTGTCAGAGCGGCGTCTTTAGCGCTCGGCGAGTGACCGGCGTTGATATCGCGCTTTAGGCGCAAGGCTGCCAGCAGTTTGATCAGTTCTTCGTTATGCAAGATGTTGTCCTCTTTGCGAACCACATACGGAATCGCGCCCAGAATGAACTGTAGCTGTAGCGGCAGACTCTGGGCGTTGGTCCGGTAGAGAACGGCAAAGTCCGCGAAGCTGAGTTGCTGTCCCACCTTTTTCACCCGGCGAATGAACGCGACAACGGCGCGCGCTTCCGTGTCAGCGGTGTGAGCGGAGACAACCTTAATGTCCGAATCGTACATGTGGTAGGCGAGAGGAGTTTTGGGTATTCGCCATGTGTTGTGCCGAATCAGCCTATCTGCGTGGCTGACAACATTCCGAGGACAGCGATAATTGGTCCGCAATTCATGGCTCTCGTGGGGTCGACCTAGATGGCGTTCAAGGTTAATGATATACTCTGGGCTGCATCCGCGAAACCCGTAAATTGCCTGATCATCGTCACCCGTGACGACGAGAGTGGAGTGCAGAGCCAGGGTCTTAATCAAAGAGAAATCAAGCCGATTGATGTCTTGAAACTCGTCGACGATGATCTCTGCGAAGAGGCGTTGAAGTGTCTGTTCCAGGCCTGGACGCTCACGCATCAGCACGTACGGTCTTAGTTTCTGATCATCGAAGTCCAGCCTTCCAAGATCCTGCAGGTTCTGCTCGTACTTCTGGAACATCCAGAGCACGCCCTGAATGACGGCCTTTACGAGTGTCGGGTTGCGAGGGTCCGTGAACAGAACCTCGAACCCTGGACGCGTGAGCAGCAGGTCAGTGATCGCTTGGTGCTCCGGTTGCCGCGGGTCAAAGGTCTCGTTCTTGAAGAAGCTGAAGAGGTCGAGGTAGAACCGGTTGCGAAGATTCGGAGAGAATGCCGCTTCGCGCTGTGCTCCGCCCGGGACTTCGGAGAGTTGTCTGCGCGTTTCGCGGAAGAGCCTTTGTTGCTGCCAGGGTTCAGCCACGGCTTTGTGCTCCTCAGGGGCATACTGACGCAAGACCCAGTACCCGAACGCGTTCAGCGTGTAAACACGCACGTCTCGGAGCACCGCCTCCAACCGCACTCGCTGGTCTGTGTCAAGCGCGCCGATCTGACGTTCTAAGGTTGTCCGGAGGGAACGCACCGCTGAGTTGTCGAAGGTCAGCAGGAGAATCTTCGCAGGATTCTCACCCCGCGCGATCCGATACATCACGCGGTTGATCAGGGTCTGTGTCTTCCCGGAGCCCGCGGGCGCGACAACCCGCAACGTTGATGAAGTATCCGCAATCACCAAGTGTTGGTCGGGGTCCGCTTCTGGCTTCCATGACGCCAGCGCATCCCGAACGTCCACTGGGCCCTCGCGTATTCGGCGATCGAGTTCTTCCAACAGCTCTTCTCGAACCTCGATCTCTTCACTGAAAGCAATCGTAGCGCCGATGTGCGTCATTGTGCAGCTGCTTGGTTGCCTGAGCGGCGTTCACAGGTCTTTATGCGCTTCCATCAGCCGCCTGATGGCGTCGATGTTCTCGAACGGTCCGTTGCTCCGGCCACCGACAGCAGCATTTCGTCATGCACCCGCCGGATTGGGAGGGGTTGTTTCTCTTTGCGGGCCGTACAATACTGAGAACATGCTCGTGTGTCGAGAATTCCGTGGGGGCAGCTACGCGACTATCGAAAGGTGTGTTTCGCTCACCGCATACTCGTCGAAGAATGCAGCCGTTCGGCAGAACCCGAACTGGCAGTCCAGGGCATTCACGGTCGGGGTGGAACCGGTGTTGACCGTCGGCGGCGGCGTGACGGTAGTGCCCGGCTATGGCGTTCGTTCGCCCCGCGGGCGCGAACACCGTAAGCCATCCGCCTCCGGCCTCCGGCGATGACCGCCCTCTTGCGCTTGGCGGGAGGCGAAGCCTGTTCGACCCTCAGCCTTGTTCACCGCGCCTTCGCCGCCTCGGCCATCCGCTTCCGGGCCGCCGCGCTGAACTTTCTCTGGGGCTTGGCGGGAGCCTTGGGAGCCTTCGCGGCCCTCGCCTTCGCCCACCGCGCCTTGGCCGCACGACCCGCCGCCGAGAGCTTCCGCTTCTCGACCGGTGCTGCTGACGGGGGAGTCGGCCCGGTCCCGCCGCTCGACGCAGCCCAACGTTGTCGGGGTGATTCGGGTCGGTTCCCCGGTATTTGTAGAGAAGATACCCGTCAGCGGCGAACGAGTCTTGGTAGGGGGAATTCGGCGATGTCGTGATTGAAAGCGGCAGTCCGAAGTCCTTGGGTTTGAAGATGCCCTGCGGTCCGATCACCCGGACCACCCCACCGGTCGCGGCGTGGAAAGGAACGCCCGTCTCGAGCTCTGCCCTGGGAATCGCACCGCCAAAGCGCAGTTGCAGGTCCTCGCACCAGCGGAACACCGCCATCCGGGCTGCGGCTTCTGGAAAGGAACCGCTCATCACGAATCCCTCGAACCTCCGTAATTCATCCTCGTGGGGATCACGCCGCGCACACCGCCACGGGGACTCGGCGTATCGCCCGGACGCCTCGGAATCAGGTGAAAGTGGCAGTGCATGACCGTCTGACCTGCTGCTTCACCCGCGTTTACGCCGAAGTTGAACCCCTTGATTCCCGCATCCTCCTCCTTGAGCTGTTTCGTGCGGACACGGGCAAGATTCCACACTGCCTGCATTTCATCGCCCGTGATCTCAAAGGCGTCAGCGAAGTGGCGCTTGGGCACCAGCAACGTGTGACCAGGAGACACCGGGAAGCCGTCCAGCACGGCGAAGGCGAGGCGATTCTCCAAAAGGCGTGGCTTCTCAAAGAAGGGGACTCCCATTGGTTCATAGTCGACGCCGTAACCACGAAAATCGGTGGCGTCCTGGTTCCGCTTGGTTCGGTTGCACTTGGCACAAAGAGCTTGGAGGTTCTCGTAGGCCGTCGCTCCCTTGCGTGACCGTGGCAGGATATGATCGACGTCCAACGGAACGTCCTTCACGGAGGCACCGCACAGAGCGCACCGGCCACGGGCTTCCTTCAAAACGCGGTAGCGGAGCTCGTCAGCCACCGCACTGAAGTCCAGCATCCGATAGTCCCAAATCTTGATTCCCCTCCTCGCGATGAACTCCTGCAGCTTCGTTTCGCACAGGCGTTTGATCTCCGCCCGCTGCTCCAAGGTCAATCGGCCTACCGACAACGAGATCAACTCGCCGGTCCTCGTCACAACCCCGTGCTTCTCGAGAACCTTGACAGGCATCGCCTTGATCGTCCTTTCGTAGTACAGGAGCTGACTCTCGTCCTGCTGAACGAAGATCGTGGCGAGCTGGCGGACCGTTGCCGACCCACCGGAGTCGACCAGAGCCCGAATGAGGACAGGCTGGTACACGTGGCTCTGCCGCATTCGTGCTTCAAGGAAATGCTTGAGTTCTGCGAAAGTCATAGACTGCGGCGTGGCGCACGGACGGCCGGACGTCACTGATCCCGTTTGTGTACAACCATTTGGCCAAGGAGTGCCGCGAAGGTCAAACAGGAACTCGCGGTCGCAGGGCAAGAACTTGGTACAGGGCCACCCGGCCAAAAGCAAGAAATGGCCTCCTCATCCGGTCTGCCACCATGAACCGTTTCCCAGCGGGGTGTCTCTGTGGCGGGGAGCTCCCGCCCAAATCAGAATCCGAAGGGGACGTGTGTCCTCCTGTGTCGCTGGATCACTTCTTCGGTTTCTCCACTGGCACCCGGCACTTCTGATCGAGCTGGTAGCAGATTCGCGCGATGAGGTTGTCGCTCAGGCTCGCCCCCTTGACGCCACCGCAATGATCGATGATCTCTTTCGGATTGAACACCAGGACTGCCGATCGCGGTGTCCGGCGATCCACCATCCAACCCGGCAGCGTCAGTATCGGGGTGACGGCCACGGCTTCGCCCACGGCCCCGCTCAGCCACTGGGACAGGCTGCGCGCGTTGCTGGCGGCCTGCTCGACACCGTACGCATCCCAACCCCAGGGCCACTTGAGTTGGCGCCCGTCGAATTCCACGCGGTACTCCTTCTTGCCCTGATCGTTTACCGGTTTGCGCCGAGTCTTCGTCTCAACCGCGTACACGCCGGGAGGACCGACCAAAACGTGGTCGATGTTCCAGCCCTCGAATTCAACGTCGTGGTAGACCTGAAACCCTCGCGCAACCAGTCGCGACAACTCTTCACCCACGAAGCGTTCACCATCGAAGCCCAGTTGGTGGTTGTTGCGTTCGCGGACCAACCTGTACACATGCTGTCCGTAGAAAGCAGTCCACGCGACGGAAGCCAGGAAGAGAATCAGGGGAGGCATCAGACCGCCTCGGTACGTCTGCCCGATCAGGGCTGCCGTCATGACGGGTAATCCGATCAGGAACAGCGCCCGCTCCGTGATTCGATCGTCCATGTCCGCCAGCTTGAGCCTGAGACTCTCCCCGGGCGGTCGACGCCGCAATTCATCGAACGGTACACGCAGTCGAGCTTCCCGATCCTTGGTGTGTCGGCGGAGGTAGAAGACGAGAGCAACGCTCGGCAGAAACCCAAGCCCCATCAGAAGCGGCAGACCCCAAGTCATCCCCATGGAGATTGCGTACCACGAAGGCGGCCCCACGGCAAGCGCTCAGCCGCTTTTACCCCAGCAAAGCGGCGACCAACGCCATCCACGCGGCTATTGGAGCGCCGAGTGATTCGCCGAGAACGGCCTTCCAAACCCAGGGGCCCCCTCAAGTGCCGGGCACTAAGGGTCCGAGGTGCTGAGGCGGCCACAGATCTTCGCGAGAGAGCCCTGCCCCTCACCTCAACTTTCCCCGCTCATTCTCATCCCGCCGCTTCCATCGGGCCGGGAACCTGGCCCAATCATGGCCTTCGACTGACTGAGAATCGGCGATCAGGGGATCCCTCACGGAAAGGCGAGCGGGGGCGCGTCTTGGCCTCAGTCCGCCAGAACCCTCGTGGCCTCTACGTTTGGCTTCAGTCGCCAAGTCTCCCCGTTAAGCCTTAACTCGACAGCCGCATCATCATCCGTGGCAAGAACCAGCATCTTGGCCAATTTCGTGGCCCTGATTTCTTTGCACGAGATTGCCGTAGTTGCAGAAGTGACCTTCAGAAAATCTCCAGACTCCATCGCTTCCTCTAGCGTTTCCGTGGGACCGTAGATCCCCTCAACCTCCGAATAGGGCCAGTACAGGTCCTGGAACCTGTAAATGACTTCAGCTCCCGCTCCGGCACCCGGCCCGCCGCTGTCCCACTCATGCACGAACACCTGCTTGCCTTTCTCAAAGATGATATCCGTTAGCACCTCCACCCAGATATCTGTATCTCTTTCGCCGAATTTCATAGTGGTTGATTGATGAGAACCGCAGGCTGCGGGACTCCGTCAACGCGGGAGCATTGGGGATTAGACTCTGCGCATGAATCGGAGAAGACGGCCACGTTCGAGCGCACAGTAAACCAGTTCGTGAGTTCGTCTACTGGGAGCAATGCGCAACACGGTTCCGTTTGACAGAGACTTCGGTTCGGCCCGCGCGGCTGCGCATGGATTCCCATGCCGTGACGCCAAGCACGGAACGGGTAGTCATAAACGGGGCCTTCACAGCCCAAAGGGTACGCCATTACCGAGGCCAGTATCAACTCCGGACTGCCGCCGATTCCGACTTGTGCAACAAACGAGTGCATGAGCACTTTTACATGGAAAAAGGGGTAACACTATTGCGGTTGATGGAGACCTCGATCAGGCCCTGGCGGCGGAGCCAGGATTCCACGGCGTGACGCCAGGCACGGCGCACGTCCCGGTGACCGGGAGCATCCATAGCGCGTAGGGTACGCTTCGCGCGGGCGCTAATCCACGCGAAAATCTCATGCCGCCGGGCCCGGGTCCAGCGCCCCCGCCGGTCGTGGAAGTACGCGGCGCTGGCCGATCGGCCGCCGAGGCTCCGGCGCCACACGTGGTTGTGCCGGTGCACGAAGAACCGTTGCATTTCGATGAGCCCCCCTTTTTAGCCCGGCTCTGGGGCTGATGGAGTTGGGCCACGATCTGGCGCAGCCGGGCGAGCGCTTCGCTCGCTTTGAGCCGCTGTTCCAGCCGTTGGATCTTGCGGTGCAGACGCTGCACGTGCGCTGAGGGTCCCGAGCGGGGTCGGCCCGCCCGGCCCTCCCGAAGGGCTGCCATCAGGCCCCCGAGCGCACGGCGTTCCCATTGATAGTAGGTCTTGCGGGAGATCCCCAACGTCGCCGACGCCGCCGACGCCGTGAGTTGACCCGCCCGCACCCGGAGGATGAGCTCCGCCCAGCGGCGGAGCGAGGTGTTGGTTTTCATCTAGGGCATCTTGCTCTCGGGGGGCTTGGGGGCAACCTTCTGCACCTGCTCGAGCCGGGCGCTCAGGCGGCCGAGGTTGGCGCTCTGCTGCTGCTGGCGCAGCAGGGCCTGGAGCCGCGGGCTCAGCGCCTCGCCCTGCGCCAGGTTCACCCGGCTCTCCAAGGCCTGGAGCAGCCCCTCCAGAGCCCGGTGCTGCCATTGGTTGAACGTGATCCACGGGATCCCCAGCTGGCGGCAGACCTCCGCCGGTTTGCAGCGTTCGGTCCACACCGCCAGCACCGCCTGCGCCTTGTCCAGGGCCGGAATCGGCGGCTTGGCCGGGGGACGGCGTCGGGGGGATGGGGGTTTCTCGGGATGGGGGGTCTTGGGGGTGGAGGTCATAGACGAGTTCATGGGTTTGGTTGTCGGGGTTGGTGAGGGAGAGTTTGAGTTTGCCTTTCTCGGCCCGCAGGACGAGCGATTGGCCTTCCATGCGGCCGACCATGTAGAAGGGC
>Ga0209096_1000571_pt1 | contig 48459 bp, 35 predicted proteins | sample AD_UKC034_MetaG_FD_184407 | JGI IMG/M metagenome (GOLD analysis project Ga0209096, IMG submission 184407) | Active sludge microbial communities of municipal wastewater-treating anaerobic digesters from USA - AD_UKC034_MetaG (SPAdes) (version 2) | ecosystem: Engineered > Bioreactor > Anaerobic >...
CAAGATACTTGACAGCGCTGTTCGATTCCGGAGAACTGCCCAAAGGCGGGGTAACGCCTCTTGATCTGAACGCATTCTTTAACGAGCCGTTTACCGAGGGTGATATCCCTTGGATCAAAGTGACAACACAATCTGCTGATAATAAAGAGAAGACCACTTTCGTCAGATGCCATGATCGGGACAGGCCTATGCTGTACAAGAAGAAAGGATTGCACAATCCGGTCAAAAATGGCGATTCCTGGAATTTCGGATATTTCAACGTAACTCTGGACGGAAAAGATATCCATATAACAGATGTACGGATCCCGAGGGGCCTCCCCGTACAACTGATCAAAGGCTGGACCAATGGACTAAAAGAGGGAGACAAGGTCGAAGATGTGAGCAATACTGGAAATATTTTTATCACCGGAGACGGAAAATTCACTGTCGAAGATCCACAGAACGGAGGAACTAACCTCAAAGGCCATATAATCGGAATGGTGGAGGGCGGAGGCGAACACTTCGACGGAAAGGTTGTCGACCTGGGAAATATGCTCGGCAGATCCGCGGGCAAGGCCTCTCTGTGCGATGACATAATCGAGATATCGCGCAACGACGAAGGGGAAATGGAGATCATCTCAAGACGCCACGATGCTTCCGGCCTGGCTCTGGATTCCTCGGGATTCATATACACATTCACCGAAGAAGCTTCAAAGAAGCTGGAAGCGGCTATTCCCGATCTTAACTGGATAGACCAAGACAATATACAAATAAAAGGGGACCATGTGGTCTTGACAGCTACTGTGCCGGGAACTGGCGAAAAGATGACCATAACGCTGAATGCGGAAGATCTGGTGGATAATTTCGGATCGGCTTTCCTCCAGAACAAAGAAATGCAAGTATCCGAACTAGGCCATATTTATACCGGAAGAGATGAGAGATTCAGGCCATCGCTTGACATAATCAACGGGAACTTGAGGCTGGTCGTACACAAAGTTGACAGAAAGCCTGCAGACATTGCGCTGCCGGCTAACTTAGCAAAAGGTTCGGATTTTGTAATAAGGCCCACCACAGCTAACTCAGCCGTAAAAATAGGCGATAGATGGGTCCCTCTCAATATGGATAAGGTTTTGATGGACAAAGACAATATTGACCTGGGCATCTCGCAGGTTTACGAAGGCGAGATCAAGTCAGTGATAGGCCCCCAGACCAGGTTCGGCAACTGGGGCGATATTTCGCTGCAATATCCGAGAGACCCGTATTTCTACGGTCTGCCGATATCCGCCGGATTTGAGACGATCGGCGAGTACGGCGAGAACTTTGGGCTCAACAGGGCCAAGGCGCTCAGGGGTCAAAGGGGTATTGAGAGCGGACGCACGCACACTATGCCTTATACGCTGCTCCACAACAGCATGTTCGCGGATATCATGGAGACCAACAGCGAATACTACAAGAAGCTAAGCGATTACGGGCACTGGCTGACAGGTGCCGGAGTTTCGGAAGACACCCAGATGGAAATGATCCTCTGGATGATGGGGCTGCGCATGCACGTGGTAAAGGAAATGCTTACCATCATGGCGGCTGAAAAGACATTTGACAAGTACAAGATACAGAACACGACACGTTATAACTACAGCGAATCGCTGTTCACCGAACCGTTTAAGATGATCTTCAAAGACCTCTTGTCAGGACTCGCAACAGCCGATCCCTATTACTTTGCCGGCCCTGAAGCCATGTCAGAAATTACCGCGGGCAGAACCTGGTACAAATATCCTTGGGCCAAATCGATCGAACTATCCGCCATCCCCTCTTTCCTTCTTACAAAAGGCTATGTTCCGTTCTTCCCGGTGGACATGCCAATATTCATGTCTGCCTGGCTGTTCAGGACATTCTCTTCCATGAGAAACTACAAGCAACAGCTCAATTCCCTTGGATACGGGCTTTTGGAGACCGGGCTGTTCGATAATCCGGCAAAAGAGATCGGATATCTTCACGGATACAACAAAGGCGCGTGGGAACAATGGTTGTACAGGTATCAATACGCGACCTTCGCTCTGACCAGCGGTGGCGGCGGGGGAATGGTCCCTCAGGAGTTCAAGAACACAGTGAATGAATTCTACGGTGCCACCGTAAACGCCGAGATGTTCGCGCTGACATCCGTACTCGCAACCAACGCGGCTGAAGGCATGGCAAACAATCCGACAGCGGTTGCTGCAATGCACAACTTCTTCGGCACAGGCCTGGGCACTGCCATAAACATGTTGTTCGGCGCATATATCATCGCCCTGCTGCACAAAGCAAGATCCTCTCTGCGCGTCGAGGGGACCCCGACTGAAGCCCAGGTAACGCTAAAAAGAGCTTTCAAGATCAAACCGGAAGAATTGTCGGACTCTTTCAACAGCAGAAGGTTGTCTTTAAATCTCTCTGAGTCTGACAAGATACCGTCAGCAGGCGTGAAGAACCATTCTATGAATGTGCCGTCCTGGGTCAAGAAAACGGCTAAATATGCGACTCTTAATAAAGTAAGCATAAAGAAAAATTCCGTTTCAATCGATGTTCCCACCACTGCCGCCGAAGCCAGGAAAAAGATATCGGATATCACAGGATTGCATATGCCTGCCTCCGCAAAACAGTTAAATGCGGAATCTTTAGCTATACTTAAACAACTTGCTGATGCCGGGATCCTGAAGGACGAGGACGGCAAGGGGACCCACTTTACTCTGATGGCGGACACTACAAACGGACTGGAGCGGATGGTAGAAACAGCGCTGGCTGAAGGATACAAACACCGGGCAAAGGATGTGGCAGAATTCATCGGCGAACATATCACGCAGCAAGAGGAAATATACGACGGCCTATATGACGAATTGCAGCGGATCAAGACTTCTGTCAATGACAATTCGAGCTACTCAACTCTATTCAGCGAGAGGGATGCTCTTTTCAACATGCTGAGAAAACTCGGTTGCGTCGACAAGAAAGGTCGCATTTCTTTCGGCATGCAGAACAAATGGCGCAACCAGGCCAACGAAATAACTGAGATAATGGCTCTGATAGAAATGAGCATATGCATAAACGCGGTCAATGATATCAAGGATAACAAGCTGCCTACCCAGGCGCTGGCAGCTTTGCGAAAAGTTATCGCCACAACGCAGGAACATCTTGTGATAGACGCAGCATCAAAGATGTACCGGCAGGTAACGGCAGGCAAGCAGAAATTCAGCGTAGGGGAAAAGAATATCCCGCGCGAGTAAGGATTGTAAGAATTATGGATATACCAGAAAACAAGATAAGTGCAACGGGCGGTTCGACAGGCAATGCATCTGCCGCAAGCTTGCCTAATAGATCCACAACCGAACCTTTATCAAGACCGGTTGCGGGCACATCGCCCGTTACAGAGGACATGCGCCCGGCAACAAGACTTGTTATAGAGCAATATTCAGCTGCAGAAACGACTTCTACCGGGACACACAGCGGGAGCGCATCCGCGACAGCGGATATGCCAAGCACGGCGGTCAAGATCGATGAAGATTTCCTGATCGAAAGACTAGGCATATCTGATGCCAAAGGGCTTCTTCGGGACCTGAGCTCAAATGGATACATCAGGAACGGTGAGGTCGCCGATTCTTTTGCCAGGCTTTTTGGACCACAAGACAAATTTAAGCTTTCTGATGCTTTCAAAGACATCAGATCGGATGTGTTCTACCTCCTGCAATCCGCATATATTCACAATATATCCGTCAAAGTGAAGGACGAGAACAACAGAAAAATAGAAGCTTTTGAGGCTACTTTTAACTCGTGGTGGAGGCGCGGCTTACTTTTCAGGGACTCTGCGCTGCAGAGGCGCTATGCTCTCGCCGATGCATATCTTAACCTGGCCGGCAAAGACAATATGGATTATTATGACAAGGCAGTGGAATCTGCGAAAGAGATAACAACCTCTTTATATAACACGAATTCCAGAAAGCCTCTCTTTTGGCACGAGTCCATCTTCCTTATGTCTTCTGCAAACTATTCCAAAGGTCTGCAGATATGGAATCACGCGACAAACGAAAAAGAGATTGAAGACGCAAAGAAATATTTCAGAGATGGCATAAAAGACCTCTATATTCAGTATTCCAATCTTAATCCGATGGACAGCTACCTGTCCGCTTACTGTTCTCAGCTTCTTGATGTGTGTGCCAACTATTACGAGCTTACAGGTGAGCAGCCATACTTCATGGATGATAATGGCAATAGCGTTGCAGTAGGGTTGCCGGAAATAAGAGCCATATTCAGCAAAGCAAAAATATCTAACGGCTTCTGGGATACGGGCTTTGAAGGCTTCGTGAACAGGCTCACGGACAACTTCATGGGCAACATATCAAAATACATGGATTACTATCTCGCCGCAAAAATACGCATTAATTACGCAAGATACTGTATCGCCGAATCCGGCTCGGGAAGCGCAGAGACAGAAGACCTTACCTGCGAGGCCGTCTTACAGATACAGGATGCACTAGATGTGATCGATGATATAAGGTCGGCGCCAAACAATCTCAAAGCAAGATGGGCCATATACAATTCCGGGCTATTTGGAGGCATAAGAGAAATCTACAGGGGCGCCACCGGAGAGGGCACCAATTTTGTGAAAGCGTTCGGCTTATACGCTGCGCTAGGGCACAGGGTCAGCTCATTACAGAATCTGAAAAAACACAACTATCAAAAAGCTCTGACCGACATAGAGATGGCTTATGCCGAAATATCCGAGAGAAGGGAAGACGCCGGTAGCAGCTTCTATCTTGGCGGGTGGGAAATTAAGGAAGCGTATTTCATGATAATGTCGGACTACCTGGACATACTTATGTCAACCGAAAACAACGAAAACTCAAAGAAAGCTGCAAATTTGGCTTTGGGATGGCTGTCTGACGAAACATTAAGCTCCAATCTTGAGGATCAGAACCCGAGGTTATATACAAAACTTCAGATGATAGCCGCAACTTTCGGCCAGAAAATGCCAGAACGCACGGATGACTTTTCAGAAACGCAAGATCAGCCTGCTGCAGGGCTAGGTCCTTGGGATTTTCACGATTTCGCATTGAGCGATATGTTTGGTTTAAGAAAGGTTTGGTCGGAAAGAAGGACCGTGGGGCTTTGGACCGAGACCGTCAATAATCTGCTAAACATTATGAAAAATCCGAACAACCTATATGTTGCGGACAAAGACCGCCCCCTCCTCCTCGCCCGCTCGTACGCGTGGCTGGGCAATCTGATGAAGTGGGCGGATGAGGGCAAAACGGATCCGGCTGTGGAACAGCAGATAATAGAGCTGGCCAAAGGGCTGGCGCAGACCGATGGGGAAAAAGCCGTTGCGGGAACAAGGGAAGGCGCGATCATGATGCTCTACAAAACGGCGCTTGAACAATTTGCGGAGGTCTCCGAAAAGCCCCTGTACCTAGAAGCCGAGGAAGCGTCCACAAAATATCAGCTGGCCGATCTGGCTCAGGGCATTCTTGAAGACAAAGAAGCTTCCGAAGCCCTTAAGGCTGCCGCAGCAAAGACCCTGGAAAATAATTTCATGCAAACAGCCATGACTGGGCTTCAGGGCATAATAGATTCGGCAGAAGGAGCCAAGGAGCCGGAGATCGCGGTAAACGCCCTTGTTTCATACGCCGATTCGCTTGCCAGCGGAATATCCGATCTTCTGGCGGCCGGCGAGCCGGAAAAGGCTTATGATGAAGCGGCCAAACAGTTTACGGTAATGGTCGAGGCCGCGGCAAACCTGCCTAAATCTGACGCACTTATTGAGTTCTGCGATAAGAGCGAGTGCAAGTTCTACTACAATGATGCTGGAAAAACCCTTGTAGTCAGGGGCAAAATGACGCCTGAGGATAAAGCCGCGCTTGAGAGTATATTCACTTCCGATGCTGACCGGAAAGCCATTGAGACTCTTTTCATAAGCTCCCGGCACTCGCTGTCCGTGGAAACACTTGGCAAGACGGTCCACGACAAGGAAGGCTCTATCCCGGCACTGCTGACAGTAGCCAACGCGCTCATTTCTAAGGCTTTTGCTGAAAACGATAACAACGGGCCAATAACCCGCATCATGGTCTCTGAGATAGCGGATATGGCGGAAGCACAAATTCTGAGCAAACATCCTGACCCCTCAGCCGCTACGGAAGCTGTCCAGACCCAGCTTGCCGACATAGCGGCGCTGAGATTGTATGTGCTGATGGGCAATACTCCTGCGGAAAGATCTATCACTAACGAAGAAATAGAAGTTCACATAAAACATGAAACAAAGGAAGACGGCTCGACAGCCCCTGTCATCTCTCTCACAATAAGGACAAGTGGCGGCAAAGAGGTTGAGGTAGCGGATGTATTCATGCAGCAGAAGCTGAAACTGGCGCTAATAAGCATTTGGATAAGGAATAACACATGGACTAAGGATTCTTTAACCATAGCCAGAGAGTGGGCTGGGTCTATAGAAGAAAAAGGACTAAATGCTGCATTTAGACTCTATGCCAGAGGTAACTCCTTAATATTGAGAGATATCGAGGCTGATTAGCTAGGGTACGCGGGAATTGCCATAAGATATAAATGGTGAGATTTTTGGAAGTTTCTGACGATGTATAGATAGAGGAGATAATATGGTTGTCAATAGGCCTTCAATAATAACAGCACAATATCTTGCGGCGTTGTCCACAACACCACCGGAAAAACCTGCCCCAAAAGATAGCGAACGATTGGAAACGGCCACAAATTCTCACGATTATCTATCCGAAAGTTACGAAAAGGGCACTATTAAGGACATATTCGATACAAACACCGAATATTTTGTACTTCCTATAGCTTCTGAAAATGCTGTTAATATTGCGATGCAAAGCATACTGACACTTATCCGCGAAAATAGATTAAGCCAAGATAGTCAACCGGCAAAAGACTTCTTGACCATATGTGCCTGCGTATTAAATGCCGAAAAGGCCACTTCGGAAACCAAGATCAAAGCCGCCATTCTGCTCGGCGAATATTACACACATTATGGGATGGACAAAGAAGCAAAGCTGATCTATGACGCCGTTGCAACCGGCAAGTTCGACGGATTAAGCGGCATACGGGTTTTTGATGACAGAAGAGATACTCCGATAACTGTCGTTCTGAGCGAAAAGCTTGCGGGAGTACCTATTGACGGAAAGAATGCGGCCTATTCCCTCCAGGCTACCGCCAGACACCACGACCTGATAAACAGAGGGGTGCCAGACAGAGCAAAGTTGACCGCCGCGATAAATGCTATTACAGATGGGATAAGCAATGTCCCTGTAACCCGCGAGAATAAGCATGTTTTTGAAGAGGTCTATACGATCTTGGCTAAATTGCATTATGCAGCAAAGGACTACCAAAAAGCCGAAGGCATCGCAAATATGCTCCTTGGCAAGACCGAAGCAAATCCAGTAACAGGCAAGGCCGAGGATAATATCGAAGCAAATATCCCGTATTTTAAGAAAACCGCGGAATATTTGCTTTATATGATGGGAAAAGGCGGGAAACCATCGGACTTTATCGGAAATGAGCATGCCGATCCATATATGCAAATATCTGTAAAGCACGATCAGGCCGAAGCATACATGAGGGCTGGGGCTTCCAGTCCGAAGCAGAACCGCGACAACATGGAAAGGGCAAAGGCACTGTTCTTTGAAGTGCTGAGGTCCCCTGCCGCCGACCCCGACATGAGGGTATACGCGGCCATGAACTACGCGACGCTGCTCATGAACGCCGACAAGGACGCCCAGACAGCCAAACAGATCGCCGAAGCGCTTGCCGGCAACGGCGGGACCGTCAGGACCCGCTCAGGCCTGGTCATAATACCCAAAGCCAATAACGCAGATGTGGCCGCGCAGGCGGGCATACTCATCCAAAGGGCCGACCTGGCAATATCAGGCAAGGCCGCCGCGCCTCAGGCCGCAGCAGCGCTGGGCTCGATATTAGCGCAAAGCGGGCTTGGCAAATACACCTATGAGACAGCATCCCTTGAGCTAGCCGATATATACGCGGCCTCTGCCGACCAGGCCGACAAGGCAAAAGCCTTAGGCATGTACAGCGAGCTGCTGGGAGTGCCCGGCTCCTCTCCTACCGGACTGGTAAAGGCCCCTATCGCCGGCGGCAACACATATAATATCCTCCGCGCCAAGCTGGGGAGAGCGCAGACCCTGGCAAATCTGGACGTTGAGATCGAACAGGCAAAAGCGCTGTTCAGCGAAGTGCTCGCCGCCAACAAGACCGACGAGGCGATGCAGGTAATGGCAACTCTGGGACTGGCCGAACTTCTCGTCCGCGAGCCGGCAAACGCGCCACAAGCCGAAGCAATGTTCACTTCCGTTATTAACGGGAACAACGACAGCTATACTACCGACCGCGCGCGATTGGGCCTGCAAAGAGCCGTGCTGGCACAGCCGGAAAAATGCGACCTAGCCACAAAAGCCGGAGCCGTACAGGAGCTCCAAGGAATCGCAAGCAGATGGGACACGGATCGTTTAGGACAAACTGCATTGCTCGAAATAGCTTCTATTCTTTCTGAGAATGCCGAAACCAGGGAAGAAGCCGCTAAGATATACGCTTTGCTCTTTTCTTCGGAAGAGAAAGATATTGCTCCGCGCGCGAGGCTTGAAAGTGCAATAATTGCGACCGCGTCAAAAGACCAGGCGGAATCCGCGTCAGCGGCCGCATATCTGTCTAAAGTAGAGAACCTGGCCGGGCTCGCTCCCTTCTTCAGGCAAAAAGCCGCCCTTGCGCTCGGCAACTATTATTCAAAGAACAAAGAAACCGAAAAAGCCCTCGGGTACTTTAATGCTGTAATAAGTTCTTCTTCCGATGTGTTCCTTAAAGCAAGCGCTCTTATAGGAAGAGGGAATCTCCTTGGAGGAAAAAGAACCGATAGCGACAGAAGGAGCGCTTTTGCCGATTTTGATGAGGCTCTGACGCTTATAACCGCAAGCAACGGCTCGGTACCCGGAGGGTATAGGATGCTGGAGATCCTCGCCAACAAAGGGCTTGCCAATATAGCGGACGTGGCCCCCGATATTGCGTCAGATACTGACATAATGAGCCGCGAAGCCCTGACAGCGCTCTATAAAGAATCCGTGGGCAAAACAGTACACGAAGACAGATATATGGAAGCGGACATAGCCCTTGGGGATCTAGACCGAGACCTCAACAACTGGCATCACAAAATTGGCCGCGACAGGGCTGCTTCGGGCAGGTTGGTCAACGGCTATAAAGCGATCATAGACGGCGACTTTGATGAAATGACAAAGAATACCGCAAGAGTGCATCTGGCCAGGGCGCTCCAGACCATGGGGCAGCCTGAAGAAGCCGAAAAGGTGCTCGCACACACTCTGGCTTCCTTGCCGGAGGAGCATATAGACCCGTCAACCGGGGCCGTAACCGTAACGCCGGGCCAAATAAGCGAAATAGACCTTGCCGAAGTGTTCAACAATTACGGGTTCATAGCTCTCGGCGAAAGCGATTTCAATCTTGGATACGAATACTTCAAGAGAGCGGCGGAGTTCGACCAGGACAGCCCCAACAGCATAATTTACAGGGCCAGGGCCGCGTTCCTTACGGAAAAATTCACCAAAGAGCATTTTACAAGCCTGTATAATGACGCTCTGGACAAGGTCGGCGGAACAAACAGGCCTTCCTTAGAAGAAATGGCGCAGGCCGCCCTCAGTGAAGACAAGACCGCGCTTAACGCAATAGCCTCAACGCCCGAAGGACGTTTCATGGTGCTGACAGCCCTTGAGGCGCAGGCCAAAATACTGTATGCGGAAGGCAATTCTCTAAGATCGGTGCAATGCTTTGAACAGGCAAAGAGGCTGTTTGAGATGTGGAAGGGTTCAGGTTCGGAGATGCTCAGCGATTATCTATTCGAATACCAGCTCCACTACGACCTGGCCACCGCATATCTTTCCCTTAGCAGGTTCAAGGACGCATACAACGAATACAAACTGATAGCGAACATGCCGGGCGTGCCGAACTGGTTCATAAAAGACCAGTTGAACGTGCTTGACCCGGAAAAAATAACCGTGACAGCCTCCGACAACGGGAACATAGACCTCGCGTACAGAAGATATTTCGAAAGAGGCAGCTTTGGCATCAGAATATCCGAGGACGGCGCCAGCGCTGATACTTATCTGCTGCTCGGAGAGGACAAATCCCACGCGGTAAAAGTGAGATTTGGCGCTTTCAATCACGGGGTGATAGATGCGGGCGTCGGATATTCCAAAGACTTCGGCAAGCTCCGCGTGTCTGCCGGCGCCGACTACTATAGGCATTCCAACGGAAACGAAGTTATAGGCATAAACGCGGCGGCTGACTTTAAAGTCAACCGGCACCTGACCCTTACCCTTGACGGAAAATACGAATGGCACACCGAAGACGTCGATTTTGGGACATACGAGGTCGGCGTTGGCGCCAGCTATAACAGAAGGATAGGCAAAGACACCACGTTCTCCGGGCGCGTCAGGTTTGCGTACGGGACGCAAAGGGACTATAGCGCGTCAAGCGCAGGCGCATCCAACAGCACATGGCTGACCCAATTCCAGTCAAGCGCCACCGGCGAAAGCGACTGGAGATGGGAAGACGACAATGCCTCCTGCTATACCATAAATTCCGGATCCGATGAAAAGTTCAGGCAAAGATACTGGCTAAACTACAGGGTATACGACCTCATGGGCAACCCCATGAGCGCCTGGCATATTTCAACCGCGATAGATCCGCAGACAAGAACGGTCAAGGTTGCCACTCCGGTATACGGACAATTGGCCACGGAAACAATAGACGTGCCGCTGAACGACCTGTTCATTCAGGGATTCGCGCATATGGAAGGCTCGAGCGTGGTGTTCAACGACTCCCGCAACGCCATACTGACCAATTCCGGACAAAGACCGACCGATCAGGAAATTAATTCGATAGATGTCGATACTCTGGGCGTAGATTCCACAAAACCGCGAGTACAAATACATCAGGAATCTCACACCGTAAGCACGTCTACAACCGAATACAGGTCCGTGACAACGATAACTGTATACGGACAGGACAGGATAACCAGGGAAGACGCCGAAGGCCAGATCATTTATCCCCAAGAGACGGATGCGTGGGGAGAGAAAAAGAAGCTTTACACTCTGCAGGTCACTACCACACAAGACCCTCTCACGGGACGGGTTGAAAAGATCGTTACAATGAATAACAAGCTGCTGTACAAAGGCGGGGATGTCCAACTGATGAACCGCAAAGTAAAAGCCGCTATAGAAGAATACTATAAACTTGACCTTTATGCCGGGATAACAAAGAAATTCCACGGAGGGGCCCTGCCGGACGGCACGGAAATGACGCTTTCGGGAATGTTGTCGGTAAAACACACTCCGGGAAAGGCAAGAACGGACGGAAACAATAACTACACACCAGCCAAGAACCAGTATGACCTGACAATGGGGCCCAACCTCGACGTCCGTGTTCCTGCGGGGAACGGCTATTTTAACGCCGGAGTGGGATACATATACAACGGCACAAAGAGGACAGAAAAGAATGATGATGGATTTATCGAAAGAAAATGGGCGCCCGGCAGCGGATGGAACCCGGAAGCGTATATAGGATACACCGCAAACCTGTCAGGAAATAACATTGAAAACGGAACATATGTGAATGCTTCCGCCAGCACCAGCGTAGGTCCCTATGTCGGGATCTCAAGAGGAGCTGTCAACGCAGGCATAGGCCTCGAAGGCCCGCAAGTTGGATTTAACGCGCATCTTAAAGTGGGAGATACTCAGGTACTGGGAGACATCCCGATATCAATATCTGCCACAGGAGTGAATATTGCTGGCTTGCCTTTAGCTTCAGCAATAAATCCTTTAGGACCAGCGGCTGGATCTTTGGCAAAAGCCATAGGAGACACAAGAGCTTTAAACGCAATAGAAAAAGAAAAAACACGCCTTGAAAATGAGATAGCTGATGCACAAAATACGGACGACAGAGAAACTGCCGCATATCTGCGCTTTATATATGACAACCTTTTCATTCAGGAAGGCAGCCACCAGGCCAACTGGCTAAAGAATTCAACAAGGATCCCGATACTCAATCTCTTGACCGCGCTGACCGGTACCCGGGCCAGAAAGAACGCCGGGTCTATAATGCAGGAATCCCGCGAGATAACGGGGCATTTCTCCGCACTCGGAGAGATCGGGGCATTCGAGGTCATGAGCGGAGGCTCTCTCAGCGACGGTACACGAGAAGCCATAAGACAGTATCTTGACAACAAAACTGACTATCAGGGCGAGCATAAAGGCAATGTTACAAAGATAGCCGATGCGCAGGACAAAGTGGTAAGAGGCATTCTTACTCCTTTCAGGCTCGCCGGCAAGGCGCTTAACCTGACCGCTGAAAAACCGGAAGAAGGCTGTGTGTCCGAGTCCAGCTTCAAAGCCGCTACCAGAAAGAAGAGCGTGCGCAGGCAGATAGTTGAAGAACTGGCACTGGGCGGATTCATAGATCCGGAGACCGGAAGGGTGGACGAAAGAGTAACCAGCTTGAGCGGGCCTTCTGCCCTCGGGCTGTCGGAAGATCTTAAGGACAAAGAAGAGATTATCTTCAACATTCTCCTGACAGCTTACAAGGACACCCGGATCGGAACAACGCAGCCCCCTGCCGCCCCTGAATCTGATCCCGAACTTGTTCAGGCATTCAACAGAAAGCTTCATGAGGACGCGATGTATCTGGTCTACAGGATCATAGCCGAGAGAGGCTCTAACCCTGAGATACGCAGAGAAATAGCCGCGATACTCGCCACCCTGCCGGAGAATGTGCGCACAGATATCGGGGCATTCATGGATAATCTCCCCGCAGAAGTGATGTTCAGGGAGGACAAAACGGTAAGAGTAGCCGTGGAACGCGAAACAGGAAAAGATACCAGGATTAAGGTCACCCCGGAAACGTATACGAGGGCTGTCATGCAGGGCGAATCCTATGCAGGCAAACTGGAAATTGAAAAAGCCGCCGTTGAAGAGTTTAAGAAGAATAAGCCTAGCGTTGCCGATGCTTACAAGTCATTGAAAGATGCACTGGCAATAGCCTCCATACTACATGATGACAAAAATAACGCCAATCTTGATCTTGATAATGATAAAGTGAATGACGCAGTATACAAAGCCGCTATCACTCTATTTATGCTTGCTGCAACAGATGATGATGCCGCTATAGATATTGGACGCGCCATGAAAGACGGCATTAAGGTGGGAGAAGAAATAATTGAAAAACTGAATGACCAAGAAAAAGCCATTATCATGAATGGGATTGCGAACAAAGACGCATTCAAGGTTTTTGGGAATGATTCTGATTTAGTCTGGAATAAACTGGTGACAGCGGGATATATCTTTGAAAACGGAGTTATCGCAAACGCTTTCAAATCAGTTACTACTCCTCAGGATCTAAGATTGGACTTGGACGATGCCACAAGGGCCGCAATAATTAATCTATTGAAAAACTCTTCGGGGCTCAATGATAACATAGCTGATTTCATTCTGAATCGTAGACCAGGAGCTACCAAGTTCTTTGGAGGCCAGAGGGATGTTATCCGGGTAGTACATAATGAGCTTAAAGTAAAAGACCACAGGTTCACGGTAAGAGAATATGTTGAACTCTCCATAGCAGGAATATTGGACGACGAAATAGCGGCCAGGATAAGAGCAAAACAGCTGGAAGAAGAGATGAGAGAAGCCGCTCATTCCAGGACAAGACACGGGGAAATAAAAGCCGGCAACCGCAGGTCACTGGAAAAGCCAGCCGTATCAGAAGTAGCACCGGAAGCACAGGAAACTGCGGATGTAGGATCATTAGAACCTGTAAGCCAGGCAAAGAGAGACGAAAGAAGACCGGTCGTTGAAGTGGCTAAACAGGACAACAAAGAAGCCGAAAAGGCTGCGAAAGCAGAACGTATACGCAAAGCCCAGGAAAGATACGGCGTCGGCACTCACAGATCAAGACGGAGATAGAAACAAAAAAGGGCCTTTATTATAGGCCCTTTTTTAAATTCTCTCAGTAAATATTATCTTGTTTTTTCTCGAGCTTCAGTCAGCAGTTTTATTATTTCTTCATTACCGGATTCTATGGCATAGTCTAACGCTTTTTTCGGTCTATAAGCCCTTTTGTGTATATTTGCTCCAGCATCAAGAAGTAATTTCACCATATCAATATGCCCAGCTTTGACAGCACGCATTAAAGCTGTTCCCCCTTTAACATCCTGCATATTAACATTTGCCCCATTATCAATCAATATTTTAGCTATATCCGTAAATCCTCCTTCGGAGGCAAACATCAATGCTGTAACATCTTCATTATTTACATAATTCACACCACGCCCAGCCCCTGCAAGAATAAGCATTGTCACAATATCAGTATTACCCACTATAGAAGCAATAATTAGAGGAGTTGGACAAGTCGTTAGATTGGGACTCTTACCAGTAACATCTACGTACTTTTTTGAATCAATAAGCAGTTTCACTATATCTGTATGCCCACCCCATATGGCCTGCCCTAAAATAGTTTCTTCCGAGAGTATGCCACTTTCAACATTCAGCCATGCCCCTGCATCAATTAACATTTTCACCATTTCAATGTTCCCAGCTTTCGCGGCATAAAACAAAGGAGTTTCTCTATGGTCATTCATTGCATTTATATCTACTTTAGCTTCAACAAGCCTTTTGGCTATTTCTGAATAGCCAAAAAATGCTGCATAATGCAAAGGGGTGCTCCCCTTATTGTCTCTTACATCTATGTCTTTTATTTCTCTTGTTTCTGCCAAGGATAGGAGTAGCTGAGTTTTTATCATCATCGATAGATGATATGCGGCATCCCTTCCTGCATTAGTTATCACATCAGGAATAAAGTATTGATCCGGTTCGCCGATAAGATTAAAAACCCAGGTCAATTTCCCAAATTTACCATCACTAAGGCCCGCAAATAATTGCGCGGCGTCTTTAAAATTACCTTCTTCTAATCGCCTCAAAGCTTCTTTCTCAAAAAAGCCTTCTTCTTTCATAGAATCATAAGTGGTTTGCCATAACCAACCAAAGCTCCCAAACCTTGTCTTATCGATAAGCGTCATTAACCTGATGTTCTTCTCGTCATCTGAAGCAAAAGCTTCTCCAAAAATATGGTCTGCTAAATATCGAGCCATTTTTGTTTCAATCTGGCTAAAAATATTCTTTTCTTTCAGGTATGTTATAGATTCTTCCCTAACTGGGGAGTCTGAAGGAAAAAATAAAGAATATAACACTTTCGGTTCCACCTCTGGATATTCCTGTATCAATCTCGCTACAATGCGGCGATATGTATCTATCCTTAAAACATCTGTTTTGTCAACAATCTTGTCAACTTCTTTACAGATTGCAAGCCCTCTAGACAAATCATTCCCCGTTGATACTGTTTGAGGTTTATCGCTAGGTTTGGCAGATCTCTTTTTCTTCGCAAACATTATAGGCCTTTCTTGAATTTGAGGTGCATTTTTATCTGTTCTATCTATAACCCCTTCCGACTTTTGAAAGCCCACTCCCGTTGAGACCATCCGTGTATTTTCTACTGTGTATACCATTTTGTATTCCCCTCTCTTTCTTTTAGCTGTTTCCTGTATCTACGTATCGACTCGTTTTTTGGAAAATTTCAGTGGAAATTTGGATGGCGTCAACCCCCTCTTGTTCTCCCCCTTGACAGGGGGAGAGGAACCCGAACCATTGTTTCCTGCCTCCCCTCCCTGTCAAGGGAGGGGAATGGGGTGGGTTTGGCGGGAAAATTGCTGTGTTTTTTGCATGCGTATCAGGACAAAACGCGGGGTATTGCCTTATGATATCCGCTTGACCAAAATGGCCAGAGAAAACAGAAAAAATCCGACTGAAGCAGAAGAAAAGCTCTGGCAGGCGATCAGGAAGCGGAAGGTCAACGGCTACAAATTTCTCAGGCAAAAGCCGGTTCACCATTTTATCCTTGATTTTTATTGCTCTCAACTTATGCTGGGTATTGAAATTGACGGTTCGAGTCATATGGAAAAAGTGGAATATGACAGGCAAAGAGACATGATTTTGGAATGCCATGGAATAAGGATGTTGAGATTTTCGAACGAGGAAGTCAAAAAAGACCTTGCAAGTGTACTGAGAAAAATACGAATGTTTGCGACTCCCCTCCCTGTCAAGGGAGGGGAAGGGGGTGGGTTTTGAAAAAGTGAAATCCCCCGCAATTCTTAACGATATATATGTGTAGGGGGATGAGTGCCTCGACTAAGCTCGGCACACTGTGCCTGTTGAATCACTCGTGGTGAGCCTGTTGACCCACTCGTGGTGAGCTTGTCGAACCACCCCTAACGCGATCTCCGGTCCAATGAAAAAGGAGAGACAGACCAAATGGTAGGAAAAGCGAGAGAGATAGATCCTAATATGGTAAAGAACATAAAAGAAGTATATGCGATGAACACGGCACAAAGAACTATACCGGCCAAGACCGGCAAAGACCTTGTAACAGCCGCCAGACAACTGGTCGGGGAGGAATTCTCCGGCCTGAACGCCAAAGTCAGTCCCGCGCAGATAGACGCCATCGCAAGAGCGGTCGTGCTTGGATTGATCAAAGGCGAGGAAGAAAAATCCTAAGGATTTAGAGTTTTGGGCTTAGAGCTTGGTCTGCCGCTTCCCTCACACTCCCAACCTTAATTATCTCGATCCCTGGAATGCTTTTTATGCTGTCGGCGTTGGACGCCGGGATCATGGCTTTAGAAAAACCCAGCTTTGCCGATTCTTTGAGGCGTTTTTCAATATTGGGCACAGCCCTTATCTCTCCGGTAAGCCCTATCTCCCCTATCACGACGGTCTTCGGGTCGATCCCTTTGTTGCGCGCGCACGATGCTATCGCCAGCGCGAGCGGCAGGTCCATCGCCGGCTCGTCCGAGTAGATCCCGGATGCAACGCTCATATAAATATCGCTTTCGGAAAGTTTTATCCCCGCTTTGCGCTCCAAAACCCCGATTATGACGGACGCCCTGTTGTAATCAAGGCCCGTCACGACGCGCTTGGGGGACGGGAATCTTGAATAGCTGGTCAGCGCCTGGATCTCTATAAGCATAGGGCGCGATCCTTCGACCGCGCAGGTGACAACCGAGCCCGGAAGCCCGAGGGACGCTTCGTCCAGCAGCAGCTTGGAGGGGTTTTTTACCTCTACCAGGCCTTCCTGCTTCATCTCGAAGATACCGACTTCGTTGGTCGAGCCAAACCTGTTCTTGACGGCGCGCAGTATGCGGAACGGCTTGTTCTGCTCTCCTTCAAAACTTAGCACCGTGTCCACCATGTGCTCCAGTATCTTGGGGCCGGCGACGGAGCCTTCTTTGGTGACCTGGCCTACCAGAAACAGCGGGATGTTCTGCTGCTTGGCGGTCTGCGTAAGATACTGGGAACTTTCCCGAACCTGGGATACGGAACCCGCGGAAGAGCTGATGCCCTCCGTCTCAAGCGTCTGCACGGAATCTACTATCACAACACAGGGTTTTTCTTTTTCTATCTGGTTTTCTATGCCGGAAACGTCGGCGGATGTAAGTATCAGAAGGTTTTTTGAATCTATCTTAAGCCGCTTTGCCCGTATCTTTATCTGGGCGGCGGATTCTTCCCCGCTCACATAAAGCACTTTTTTTGAGGATGACAAGAGTCCCGCAAGCTGCAGCAGCAGCGTGGATTTGCCTATTCCCGGCTCGCCAGCCACAAGCACCGCGCTGCCTTTTACGATCCCGCCTCCCAAAACCCTGTCAAACTCATCAATGCCGGTCGAAAACCTGTCCTCGTTGTCCGCCCCGATATCGCTTATCGACACCGCCGTTTGGGATTTAGGATTTTTGATTTTGGATTTACTTAGTGCTTTGTGCTTGGGGCTTAGAGCTTCTTCTATAACGCTGTTCCAAGAGCCGCACTCACTGCATCTTCCCACCCACGAGGGTGTTTGTGCGCCGCATTTCTGGCAGGTGTAAATACTCATTATGCTTGAGCGGGTTCTAACTCTTTTTCCCTGGTCTTTTTCGCGGTCTTGGAATGCTTTTTAGGTGAAAACGTTATCTCGCCGTCTTTAACGCCCAGCTTTATATGGCTGCCTTCGGAAAATTTGCCCGCGAGGAGCCCTTCGGAGAGAGGCTCTTCGATAAAGTTCTCGATAATGCGCCTCAGCGGCCGCGCGCCGAATTTGGGATCGTAGCCTTTTTCGGCGACAAGCTCTTTCGCCTTGGGCGAAAGCTCAAGCGTTATGGCCTTGTCCTTTAAGCGATCGTTCAGCTCTCTTATCATGATATCCACGATTAGCACAAGGTCTTCTTTTGAGAGCGGATGAAAGACTATCGTTTCGTCTATCCTGTTCAAAAATTCCGGTTTAAAAGCTTTTTTCAGCTCATCCAATACTTTTTCTTTCATGCGGTCGTAGCCGGCCTCGGCATCGTCGCGCGTGATAAATCCGTAGGAAGATTCTTTTCTTATATGCTCGGCGCCCACGTTGGACGTCATGATGACTATCGTGTTGCGGAAGTCGACCACGCGCCCCTGAGTGTCTGTGAGCCGCCCGTCCTCCAGTATCTGCAAAAGTATATTGGTCACTTCGTGGTTGGCTTTTTCTATCTCGTCCAAAAGCACGACCGAATGCGGTTTTCTCCGCACCGGCTCCGTCAGCTGGCCGCCTTCCCCGAAACCCACGTATCCCGGAGGCGATCCCACCAGCCTGGAAACGGTATGCGACTCCAGGTATTCGCTCATGTCCACCCTTATCATCGCTTCCGCGTCACCGAACATGAATTCCGCTAGCCGCTTGGCCAGCTCGGTCTTGCCCACGCCCGACGGCCCCAGGAACATAAAAGAGCCGGTCGGTCTCTTGGGATCCTTCAGTCCGGCACGGGCGCGCCTGATAGATTTGGCCAGGGCAATTATGGCGTCCTTTTGGCCCACCACGTGTTTGGCTATCTCTTCTTCCATCCTCAAAAGGCGCTTAGTTTCGGCCTCGGTGAGCGTGGTCGTCGGAACTCCGGTCCACGCCGAAACCACCTCGGCGATCGTCTCCTCTCCCACTACCGGCCTGTCTTTGTCGGTATCCGTGCCGTTCTGCCTGTTGATCTCGTCCGCCCTGCGCAAAAGCGACTGTTCCCTTTCGCTCAGGAAACCCACTTTGTCCTGGTGGTTGTTCTTTATCGCGGATTCCTTTTCTTCCCTGATCGACTCAAGCTCCCTGTTTATGTCGATCAGCTCCGGGGTCGAGCAGGCCTTTAGCATCACCTTGGCGGAGGCCTCGTCTATCAGGTCTATCGCCTTGTCCGGCAGGTGCCTGTCCGAAATATATTGCGCGGAGAGCTTGGCGGCCGCTTCTATCGCGTCGTCGGTTATCTCTACTTTATGAAAATCCTCGTACCTGGCCCGCAGTCCCTTGAGGATGGATATGGTATCCTCTATGTTCGGCTCATCCACTTTTACCGCCTGGAACCTGCGCTCCAGCGCCGGGTCGCTCTCTATCTTTTTCCTGTACTCGTCAAAAGTGGTCGCGCCGATCGCCTGCATCTCGCCCCTGGCCAGCGGGGGCTTGAGCATATTGGCGGCGTCCATCGCGCCCTCGGCGGCGCCCGCCCCGATTATCGTGTGCAGCTCGTCGATAAAAAGTATGACGTTCTCGGCCTTGCGCACCTCGTCTATTATCCTTTTTAAGCGCTCCTCGAACTCGCCGCGGTATTTTGTGCCCGCGACCAATAGCCCCAGGTCCAGCGTCACCAGCCTCTTGCCGATGAGCGGCGGCGGCACATCGCCCGCCACTATCTCCTGCGCCAGCCCTTCCACTATCGCTGTTTTTCCCACTCCGGCCTCGCCGGTAAGCACGGGATTGTTCTTTTTTCTTCTGGACAAAATATGCACGACCCGCTGTATCTCTTTGTTGCGGCCCACCACCGGGTCCAGCTTCTTTTCCCTTGCAAGCATCGTCAGGTCGCGGCTAAAGTTGTCCAGTACCGGCGTGCTTGTGGCGGTCTTGGATTTTTTGTGGTATGTGGTCTCTTCGCCCAGCGAAGATATTATCCTGCTCTTGGCGGAAGAATATGTTATGCCTATCTCGTTCATCACGCGGCCGGTTATGCCGCTTCCCTCGCGCAGGGTGCCCAGCAAGAGGTGCTCCACGCCGATATAGCTGTGGCCCAGCTGGCGCGCCTCATCCCACGCAAGCTCGATAGAGTGCTTGAGCTGCGCGCTGAACGGGATGTCTTTTACTACGGGGAGGTTTTCTTCGAGCAGCAGCTGCTCTAATCTTTTTTTGACCTCCACCGGGCTCACTTTAAAGCCTTCGAACGTCCTTATCACGATCTGCTCTTTTTCCCTGAGCATCCCAAGCAGCAGATGTTCGGTGCTGACGGTGCGCGAGGACAGGCGCTTGGCCTCTTCCTGCGCCGCTTTTATCGCTTTTATGGCCCTTTCGGAGAATCGTTCGAACATATAAGGAATTATACCATGTACTACTGAAGCACAACTTTGGCGGTAGTCCCCCCGCCCGGCTCGCTCTCAAACGTGACCGCGCCGCCCATGGCCTTGACCGCCTGGTCGACAATGGACAGGCCCAGCCCTATGCCGTGTTCTTTTGTCGTAAAGAACGGCTCAAACATCCTCTGCTGTATGTTTGAAGGTATCCCCTGCCCCGTGTCGGAAACATATATCACCGGCAAGCCGGTTTCCGTGACGGCTTTTACCGACAACTGCCCGCCGCCGGGCATGGCTTCGATCGCGTTCATCAGCAGATTGAGCAGCACCTGTTTTATGCCGTTCTTGTCGGCGCTTATTTCAAGGCCGTCCTCGCATTCCACCGAGGTCTTGATGCCCTGCTTTGCCGCAGTTTCCTGCACCAGCAGCACCACGTCGTCTATTGCCTTGCAGGCGGCAATTTTTTCAATATTTAGGACCGACGGCCTGGAGAATTCCAAAACGCCCTGCATCAAAAGCCGCATCTTTTCGACCTCCGCGAAAAGTACGCGCGACTGGGACAGCAAAAATTCCCTGTCGTTCTTCTTTTCAGGAAGCTGGTTGGAGAACCATTCTATGTAAGCCAGCGCGTTCTGCGCCTCTCCCGCGACGCCCGCGGTGGCTTTGCCTAAGTCGGCCAGTTTTTCTATGCTCATCGACCTTTGGATGGTCCTGAACTGCTCTTCGTACAGCATCGCGTTCTCTATGCTGATGGCCACCTGCCCGGCCAGGTTCTCAAGCAGGTCTATGTCGCTTCCCGAAAAAGCGTCTTCCGACTTTTTCCTGTCCGCCACCAAAAACGCTATCAGCCTGTAGTCTTTTTTCCTTGAGATGCTGGGCACCGCTATGACAGCGCCGATCTTCCGCATCTCTTCCAGCATGTCCCGCGCCGGCCGCCTTTCGGAGCCCTGATCTTTTTCCACGCGCCTGGTCTTGTCCGCGGAAAACTGCAGCTCTTCGGCCACTATCAGGTGGCCCGTCTTTTTCATCAGGCCCGCCATCTCCAGGTCCGGCGGCAGCTCCGCTCCGCGCAGAGCGCCCATTGTGCCGCGGCCGTCTTCGCAGACATAAAGGCTCTTTTCTTCGCTGTATATGAAGCACGCCGCGCCGTACAGCTTAAAAGTCTGCATCGCCGACCGCGTTATGTACTCTGCCAGCTCTTTTGTCTTCATCAGTTTCTTCACACCGTCGGAAAATTTGTGCGCGATCTTGTCGCCCTCGTATTTGGTCTTGAAGAAGTTGCGGTCAATAAACTCCTGCAGGCGGTTCTTGATGGGCTGGAACAAAAGCGCCAGTATGAATATCGCCGGCAGCATGAACCACAGCGCGTTAAAGCCCGGAAAGCGGTTGAACAGGAAGTTGGACGCGTATATCGCCATCACGTAAAGCCCCGTCACGACCGTCGTGGTGGCGGTATAGAGCAAGCCGCGGCGGATGATAACGTCTATGTCCATGAGGCGGTAGCGGGTGATGGCATAGGCAATTGTAATTACATATACAGAAACCAAAGGGCTGCCCACAGGAGGAATGGGTATTTTATACCACATAAAGTAATTTGTGGAACCGCCAATGAATCCTATCAGAGTCCCAAAAAAAACATACTTTATCTGCTCCTTTTTTATGCCTCGTTCAGCAAAAAACGCCTTGATGAGTAAATAATGGGCAAATATCACACAGAGCCCAAACCACAGAAAAAAAGGATGAAACAATATTCCTGGTTCAGGCCAATATGGAAATCCAAACAGAGGAATTATGTCTTTTACGAACAATTTAGAAGGCATAAGCAGAGCGAACAACCCGGATATCAGATAGTTTGCTGCAATATATCTAAATAGTTTTGCCTCTAAGCTCAAAAAATCCGCAGTGAAATGAAAAAAAGTAGCCGGGATAAATACTGCTGCAGTCATCAGCCCCCTATCCCAGGCTAAAGCTTCATACGCACTTCCGGAAAAACAGAACAACACGTAAAATCCGCTCCATGCTGCGACACAAAGACTAAAAAGAGAAAAAGACACATTTGTTTTGCTAACAGAGCTTTTTGAGAGGACAAATATGGCGGAGAACAGCGAAATTACGGACGTTATGGCAAATGACCAAATATAATACATTTCAGTCCCTCAAAAAATCAACGATCTCATCGATCGTCGGCGGACAGCCCTTTAAATATTTGGCTCCATTTTTTTTTGCGTATCCTTTTGTGCAATTACCTATAAAACGGGTGTTTTTGTGATCTACCGCCGCGGATATGCCCATACATTGCCCAATATAAACCGAGGTTTTCTGAAAAAACAGTTTTTTTACGGCGGCTATCGGGTGTTTTTTCAGTAGATCATCAAAAGCCCTAGAAAGCGAAAAGATGCAGCCTGAGCATGCCGTTGTCGGATTCACGTAAAAACACGACCCTTTTTTTATGACCTTTGACGGCTTCTTATAATTCAGTCTTTTTTTGCCGGCAAATTCAAATGCCGGTCTCATTATCCGTCTCTTTTTTAGGGCTTCCCTTAAATGGTCGACCTCTTCGATCTCAATTCCCATAAGATTACAACAAACGCTGTCCAGCTCAATCATGTCCGTTCCAACTAAAACCAGTCCGGACTTTATGCTATTACCGTGATGCGGACCGTTTCCCTCCATCCCGATAATCCCGTCAATTATGTTCAGATCCGGTTTCAGAACATCGGACAAATTAGCTATTTGCAGATGTATATTGGTCTTGTGCATTTTTTTCCTGTCTTCAAATGTTAGGAGCCCCATCTGGTTCTTCATGGACAGGGAAACTCCGGTTTCCATATGCGTTTTCATTTTGCACACATTCAGATATAAATATCTCCAGGTTTCCAGCATTTTTGGCAGCAAAAAAGAGAACCCTCCGGACTCTTTTGGACATCTTTCTATGCTATCGGTATTTAACAACTTGATCTTTCTGTCACAAAGCAACTGATCGTATCCATTGATCTTCACGATGTCTTCAAAAAGACAATACTTTGAGTACCCAAACCCAATAAGCGAGGAGTGGCCGATAATTATCTCTTCAGTGCCGGCTTTCGTTAGAACTTCACAGAGCAGTCGCACAAATCCAACTTCATTGTTCTCTCCTTTGATTATCGGAAATCTTCCGCCTAGATTGGGCTTTATGAATACTGATTTGATCTTCTCTCTCGGCAGGCTGGACAGGATGGCATACAGTTCTTGTTTGAGGTTTTCGCGTTTCACATCTATGATTTTTATCATGTTCATCTTAAAACGTGTAAATTTTTCCGGATAATTTGGCAATCTTTTTCATTACGCTACGGGTTATTGAGTCATAATTGGCCGGTGTTCCGCCACATAAATATTCGTTCGCCGTAAAAGGCTCGCCTATTACAATCTTGCATTTTCCAAATCTTGGCAAAAGCTGTCCTTTTGGCCACATCTCATAAAAGCCGGACAACCCGACAGGAACAATAGGGACTTTAGTTTTGCAGGCAATTCTCGCAACCCCATCTTTGCCTTGCAGGAGCTCCCCGGTTGCGGATCTTGTGCCTTCTGGAAATATCCCCACAATCCCTCCGTATCTGAGCGTTGTTATAATTTGTTTCATTGAGAATACGTCAATACTGGACTCGCCTGTTTTTATGCAGCGGGCTGCTTTTATAAGGCTTTTCCACAACAAGTCATTAAATAACTTGTCTTTTGCAACGAAACGAATGCGTCTTTTAATCCTTTTTCTGAATAAAGAGAATAGGATTAACCAATCAAAATAACTGGAATGGTTAGCCGCCAAAATAAAACCCGATCCGATGTTCCTAATGTTTTCTGTTCCTTCAATTTGCCCTTTGCACATCCTGTCAAACCAAAACACGGAAAATCGTTGGGTGAGTTCAAAGTACAGCTTTTCAAAATAGCTAAATTTCTTCTTTCTTGGCTTCTGTATGGTTTTATTTATCTTTCGCTTACCAAAAAGGATAGGCATTTGTAAAAGATTTTAGCATAAAAAGGATACAATAAACGTTTCTCCGTCTAATACCTGACTTTGAACGTCTGCATCGCCGACCGCGTTATGTACTCTGCCAGCTCTTTTGTCTTCATCAGCTTCTTCACACCGTCGGAAAATTTGTGCGCGATCTTGTCGCCCTCGTATTTGGTCTTGAAGAAGTTGCGGTCTATAAACTCCTGCAGGCGGTTTTTGATGGGCTGGAACAAAAGCGCCAGTATGAATATCGCCGGCAGCATGAACCACAGCGCGTTAAAGCCCGGAAAGCGGTTGAACAGGAAGTTGGACGCGTATATCGCCATCACGTAAAGCCCCGTCACGACCGTCGTGGTAGCGGTATAGAGCAAGCCGCGGCGGATGATAACGTCTATGTCCATGAGGCGGTAGCGGGTGATCGAATAGGCCATTACAAACCCATAAACGACGTTAAGCCAGTTGTCTATTGGTGGTATTAAGAGATTAAATGTCATCATGAAGTATGTAAGCGCTGCAACAACTATTATCACAATGGCAAGCAGCAAATACTGTGACTGCAATTTTCTAACAGATGAAGAATCATGGATCACTGAATGAAGAGTCCTGGATATGGTCAAATACCCGCACCAGCACAATAGAGCAATGAAAAGGTAGTATAGAGGGCCTGGTATTGTTATGTATCTAACACCATAATATGGCCTTATTCCTGGAGAATACAAATCCGTAAAGACTAATATTGCCAATATCAACGCCATTCCATAATTAGCAAACAATACCCTTTTCTCTTTTTCATCTATTCCCAATATTGCAAAGATTATGTGGGCAAAAGCGGCAGGGCTAAAAACCGCAAACACATTTAAGAATTTATCCCATACGAGCAGAAAGCTCATGTTGTGGGTTATGTTGCTTTCTCCAAAGCATCCGAAAAGCCACAAGGCAATAACTCCATTTGAAAAGAAAAAGACCCTGAAGACTTTATTTGACGGATTTCTCAAGAACACAAAAAGACCTGTAAGAAAAATTGTAACCGAGGCAAACAGCGGAGAAATAGTATAAATATTCACTTCAGTCTACCGGATAGGCTCCCTATTTTTTTTATGTCAGTGTCGCTGACTTTTTCCCCAAAGCTTTTAAATTCACTAAGCTTGAATCCATGCTTATCTCCCAGTTTCTTTATTTCTCTCACTTTATTAAGTTCCAGCCCTCGGCCAATAGTATAGTTCTCAAACCTATTCTCAAAAGTCAGTATCATTGTTTCACTTAAGCATGCGTAAGCCGTGCTTTCCGGAAGGCCTATGTCGATATCGGTTTTCATTTTACCGGGAGGTTCTATCAACCCGCCGTCAATAACAAGAACATCTTTTCTCCTTATCTTTGATTGATAAGAAACATTTCTGGGCGTGGCAACATCGCAAACCACGGCTCCGGACTTAAGGTCTTCAACATCCACCAAGGTCAAAGGGAAGCTCGTCGCGGTGATCACTATATCAGCGTCCTTAACTGACTGCTTCACATTCTGATGTATCTCGACTTTGGCCTTGTAAGTCTTTTCAAGATCTAAGGATAGCGCCTTTAACCTTCTGATGTTCCTTGCAACTATATTTATATGAGAACACTTTTCTGCAAAGTAGTGAGAACAGGCAGAACCTATAGAGCCTGTAGCTCCTATCACCGCAACTTTTGCTTTTTCGAGCTTAATCCCGATTATTCCGGCAGCTTTAACTGCCGCTTCGATCGTCATCGCTGCCGTATAGCTATTGCCCGTTGTAACTGCGATGTCCAGTTTTTTTGACACCATTGCCCCTTGGTTGCCTATGACTGATGTCAGACCTCCAAGCCCGATTATCTTTGCTCCATTATTCTGCGCGAGAAGCCCTGCTTCAACGATCCGTCTAATTACAAAGGACGGGTCCAAAGTCAATAATTGATCCGGCAATAAATAAACGAGAATGATCTCCCCGTCAATAATTTCCCTGCTGCTTGCCGATTGCACTCCGGATATTTTGGATGCGACGCAAGGGGGTTTTTCCGCCAACAACTCCCTCAATTTATTCTCGTCTATTTTTTTTTAGCTCAGGATCCAGTTTGTACAATAACCCCAAAGAAAGAGGATAGGCAATAAAAGCGTATTTTTTCCGGCTAGTCAAAGTTTGCATCTTATATGATAGCTCTATTCTAATTAAAAGGATTGATTAAATCAAGCTAATGCCAAAATAATGCGATCACAAAAATAAATAAACAGCAATTTGAGCGCTCTTTAGGAAGTCTTCAGCTCTTCAGATCTTCAGCGCTTTTTATGGACAAAAATACCATTATATGTTAAACTTTACTCTAAAACAGAGATGTTTTTGGTCAGTTTCGAGAGCTAAAAAGCTCCTTTTTTATGCGGTTGCTATAAAGAAGGTTGGTTTATACGCCAAACACAGCCGGAAAAAGTCGAAACTATAGGCCTGTTCTCACAAAAGGTCTTCCAACGGCCTCTTCAGGGGATTCCTCGCGCGGAAAACAAGACACACCACCGGCCTCTTGCACAAAACGTTCTGGTTCTATTTCAATACATCATTTTGAAAGGACTTTATGAGCAAATCAAACATAATCGAACAAATTGTTTCAGTTTCTCCCGAGAATAAGAAGAGCCAGATAAGCGGCTTCTTTGATGAAATCAGCGGGAAATACCGCTCCTTAATAGACTCGATACTGACAGAAATTGAAAACGGGATCATTCAGAATGAAACAACACAAGACAAACTAAGCAAAGCGACCAAATCCATCGTCGAAAAAGGACACTCCTTAGCGATATCGATAGAAAATTCAAAATTAGTCAACTTGATCAAGGAGAATTTTAGGGGCTTGGTCGGGCCTTGGATGTTAAAGAGTTTGATAATGAAAAGAGCTCTGGAGAAACCCCGCGGATATCCCGGCGACTATCAAATGCTTGAATACATATACGACAATAAACCTATCTCGGAAGGGATAGGATACTATTTTGACAGAGGATTTCTTGAAAGCGACCTTGTTCAATCCGTGATAAACCGGAAGAATTTAACAAAAGAAGAATTAAAGGCTCTGGTGAAATCCGGCGGCAATCCTAAAATACTGAATTTGGCTTCAGGATCATGCAGGGAAATACGCGAAATGTTGAGCGAGGGCGTAAAAGATAAGTTTTCTTTAACCTGTCTTGACCAAGACGAGGAGGCCATTGCCTTTTCTCAAAACGCGTTAAAAGGCCTGGCTGATGTAACGTTCGTAAAAGACGACATTTTCAACATAACAAAAGATGAACGAAAACCGCTGCTAAATGACAATGATCTGATATACAGCATAGGCCTTATTGACTATTTACCGGATAGAGTACTAAAAAAGATAATTAAATCCATTTACGACAATCTAAAACCCGGGGCTGTTCTGCTGCTCTCGCACAAAGACCATGGAGTTTATACCCCAATGAGAGAAGACTGGTTGTCGGACTGGAAATTTGTCCCAAGAGACGAAAAAAAGATGCTGTCTCTTCTCAATGATGTAGGCATAAATATCGAGAAAATTGATGTTTTTAGGGAGCCGACAAAAATAATCTTTTTTATGAGAATCAGGAAGTAATGATGCCTTATCCCTCTCAGATTAATTTTTACGCTTTTTCAGCTGTTTTTAACGGACTTCTTAGCTTGCTTCTTGTTCCTCTGTTGCTTTTCAGCAAACAAAACTCCAGAAAGAATAGAATATTTCTTGTCTTTTTGCTTGCCGTGTTCGAGTGGTCAATATTCTACTTCGCGTGGCTTACAACAACTGAAAGAGGATTGGCTGAGTTTTTTGCCAGAACTTGCATGATAGGCGTTTTGTTGATGGCTCCTGTTTTTTTGCACTTTACGTGCGCATTGATCGGATTGGAAATGAAAAAGATTTGGCTGTTCATCAATTATCTGATCTCTTTTCTGTTCATTTCCACGGTTTACACACCCTTATACCTTAAAGGGATGAGGGCTATCCCGGGGATCGACCTGTGGCCTATCCCGGGTCCGATATTTTCACTCGCAGTGTTTCATTTTATGCTTGTATATGCCATATCACATATATTGCTGTGGGGCTATATGAAAAAAACCGACCCTATAACAAAACTACAGATAAAATACACTTTCATTGGAACGTTCTTCGGCGGACTTGCTGGAGCAAGTAATTTTCTTTCCTGGTACCTCCCGTATCCTCCAGTTTTCAATATATTTACATCTGTATACGTTGTATCAATATTCTACGCAATAAGCCGCTATCGCCTAATGGGAATTGACATGATCATCCGCAAAGGCATGGTGTACGGGCTGCTCACGGCGATAATGAGCGTGTTGTATTTTACAGTGATATACCTGTCGGAGCACTATTTTAAAGCGGTCACGGGCTATAGCTCGCTGTGGTTCACCGTTCCCGCCATATTCGCTCTGGCGCTTTTGTTTGAGCCGACGATGTCGTTCCTGCAAAAGGCCATAGACAAGACGTTCTTCAGGTCGCGCTATATCGCGGAAAAGATCTCGCGCAAGTTCGCCGAAGGCGTCAAAAAACTGCGCAGGATAGATGACTTTGCCAGGTTCATCGCAAAATCCGCGTATGTAACGCTCAAGCTCAAGGGCTCGGCCGCGTATGTCTTTGACGACCTGGATGAAGTGTTTGTGTGCCTCGAGGCAAAAGGCACTCTGTCCCATCTAAAAGGAAGAACCCTTGACCGCGGCAATGCGGCCGTAAAGATGCTGGCCGAAAAAAGGTCTGCCCTGCTGAAAGAGGAATCCGACATGCCGGAAGAGGGCTTTTACCTGTGCGTGCCGGCGCTTTCATCCGGCAAGAACGCCCGGCTGCTGGGATTTTTGGCCGCGGACTCCAAGCAGGACAACACGCCGTTCTCGGTGGAGGAAATTGAACTGCTGGAGATGCTCGCCAACCAGACCGCATCGGGGATCGAAAACGCCCTGCTCTACAGGCAGCAGCTTGCCACGATAGAAAAGTCGCTTAAGCTCGAGAAGCTGGCCAGCCTGGGCGAGGCAACGGCCGGCGTGGCGCACGAGGCCAGGAATGCGCTCGGGTTTGTCTCGGCTTTTGCGCAGATGCTGCCGCTCAGCGCCGACAAGCCTGAGTTCATAGAAAAATATTCGGAGGCGTTCCCCAACGAGGTGAACAGGATAAAGCTGATCCTGCAGGGCATACAGGATTATTCCAAGCAGACAGAGCAGGTCGCGGAGGAGATAAATATTAAGGACCTGGCGGATGAAACTATTGTCCTTGTGCGCGACCAGGCCAAGGGAAAGAACGTCATAATAGACAATTCCGTGGACGGTTCGCTAAATATTACGGCCGACAGGAACAGGATGAAACAGGTATTGCTCAACCTGTTCATGAACGCTATAGAGGCGATGCCTTCGGGAGGGATATTGTCGGTCAAAACCGAGCAGTCGGGGCAGGAATTGAGGGTAAAGGTCGCCGATACAGGCGGCGGCATGCCGCAGGAAATACTGCGGAAGATCTTTGAACCTTTTTACACGACCAAAAAACAGGGAACGGGGCTGGGTCTGGCAATAGTCAAAAGGATAATCGAAGAAAACCATGGCCGATTGTCCGTCGACAGCGAACCGGGCAGGGGAACGGTGTTCACGCTGGCATTTGCGATGAATAATACATAAAACAACCGTAGGGGTCGGTCGCCGGGTATTTCACGTAGGGGTCGGTCGCGACCGGCCCCTACAATTAATCCACCGCCCCCCTACCAATGATTCGCAACGGCGGGATAATTGCTGTATAAACGGCATAATGACATTCCGCGAACATGACCGAAAATCATTGCGTTTGCCAAATTACGATTATTCTGCCAACGGATATTATTTTGTGACAATTTGCGCAAAATTTAGATATCCGTGGTTCGGAACGATCAATAACGGGAAAATGATATTAAACACCAAGGGGCGCATCGTGTCGGAACAATGGAATTGGTTGCAGCAACATTACGCATATGTCGATTTGGATGAATTTATCATCATGCCGGATCATTTTCATGGGATTATTGTTATTCGTAACGACATTATCAGGGACATGGGGTATCATGTAGGGGCCGGTCGCGACCGGCCCCTACAATTAATCCACCGACCCCTACCAATAACCCATCAATCCGTACCAACGGTTCAACAATCCATATCATCGATCCACACGTCAACAACATTGCATCAACAATGCAAAATTAAACCATTATATCAATTGATCGGGGCATTCAAAACACGTTCATCAAAATACATCCGCAAAAACGGATATGATACATTTCAATGGCAACGCAATTATTATGAACGGATAATACGGGATGAATTGGAATTGAATAAAAAACGCCGGTATATCAGGAACAATCCGGTCAACCGTTAAATTTCCTCGCGATGATGATGGCGTTGTGGCCGCCGAAACCCAGCGAATTGCTCATGGCAACGTTGACCTTCATCTCGCGCCCCTTGTTGGGCACGTAATCGAGGTCGCAGTTGGGGTCCGGGGTCTCGTAATTGATGGTGGGATGGACAAAATCTTCCTTTATGGACATCGCGCAGGCGACAAATTCGACGGCGCCGGCCGCGCCCAACAGGTGGCCTATCATCGACTTGGTCGAGCTGACCGGTATCTTCTTGGCATGCTCGCCGAAGACTTTCTTAAGAGCCATTGTCTCCAGCTTGTCGTTAAGCTCCGTGGATGTTCCATGCGCATTGATATAGCTGATGTCCTCGGGATTGATTTGGGCATCTTTCAACGCGGCCTTGATCGCGCGGATCACGCCGTCGCCTTCGCTGTGCGGCGCTGTCATATGGAACGCGTCGCCGCTCATTCCGTAGCCGATCACCTCGGCATAGATGGTGGCGCCGCGTTTTTTGGCGTGCTCAAGCTCTTCGAGTATCACAATTCCCGCGCCCTCGCCCATCACAAACCCGTTGCGGTTCAGATCAAACGGCCTGCTGGCCTTTTCCGGCGTGTCGTTGGTGGTGGACAAGGCCTGCGCCGAGCAAAAACCGGCGATCCCCAGAGGGGTGACGGCCGCTTCGGCGCCCCCGGCTATCATCGCGTCGGCGTCCCCGCGCTTGATTATCTCAAAAGCGTCCCCGATCGAATGCGTGCCCGAGGCGCAAGCTGTGGTCGTGCAGCTGTTGGGGCCCTTGGCTCCCGTGTGTATGGACACCATTCCGGCCGCCATGTCGTTGATCATCATGGGCACCATGAACGGCGAGCACTTCGAAGGCCCTTTTTCAAAAAGTATCCTTGCCTGGTCCTCAAGATACTTTATCCCGCCGATGCCCGAGCCGATCAGAGTACCTATCTGGGGAGCGTTGGAGTCATTTATCTCAAGCCCGGAATCTTTTATCGCCAGCTTGGCCGCCGCTATCGCAAACAGTATGAAATGCGACAGTCTGCGCGCTTCTTTTTTATCAACATAAAGCGAAGCGTCGAGATCGTTCACCTGGCCGGCCACCTGCGAGGTAAAAGCCGAGGGGTCAAAATGCGTTATCCTGCCGATGCCGTTGGCCCCTTTTTTGAGGGCGCTCCAAAAAGCGTCCTTGCCTATGCCGATAGGGGTCACTGCCCCGAGCCCCGTCACCACTACTCTACGCTCCGACATACGCAGCCTCCGCCTCCTTTACGATCTGCCTGATTATCTCGGCAGCCGGTCTGATCACTTTGTCCTTTATCTTTGTCACGCTCTCTCCGGAGAACACAAGCCCTCCGTCCATGTCGCCCTTCTGGGCCTTTTTGAGCACATCAAAGATACAGTACTGTTTGGAGCAGACCTTGAGGCAATCGTCGCAATATGGGATCCTTGGATACTCTCCCTTGGTCATTCCGTCGGTAAGCTTGGTCCTGATGGCGCGGCCGGGCATTCCTACGGGACTTTTTATAAGGACTACGTCGTTGGGATCGGTAGTCCGCGCGTGGACCTGCTTGTACGAAAGAGCCGCGTCGCATTCCTCGGCCAGTATGAACCTTGTGGCCATCTGCACGCCGTCGGCTCCCATGTTGAGCAGCCTGGCAACCCCCGCCCCGTCCGCTACGCCGCCTGCCGCTATCACCGGGACTGTTGTTATCGCGCCTTTCACTTCCTTAAAAAGCTCATCGGTCCCTTTTTCCAGGGAGCCGAGGTGCCCTCCGGCTTCCTTGCTCTCCGCCACTATCGCCGCGGCGCCGAGCCCGACGGAGATCTTGGCAAGCTTGGCCGAAGACACTATCGGGACAATAGGGATATTAGCTTCTTTCCCTATCTTGAAAAGGTCCCGCGAAAATCCCGCCCCGGAAGTGATAAAGTCGATCTTTTCCTTCACTGCGGTATGCACTATTCCCAGAAAGTCGCTGGCGGCATAGAGGATGTTTATCCCGATTATACCGCCTTGGGCGAGCTTTCTTGCCGTCCTTATTTCCTGAGCCAGTTCCTCGTGTTCAAGCCCGGATGCCCCGATCACCCCGACAGCCCCGGTAGCCGCTACGGCCCCGGCAAGCTTGCCGCCGGATATCCTGATCGACATCCCGCCTTGAATGATCGGGATCCTGGCTATCAGATTACCGATCTTAAGTTCGGGTAATTTCAATTTTCTTCAGTTCTTCGCGTGGGCAATCACGTATTTGACTGTGTCCCCCACGGTCTTGATTTTTTCCGCTTCTTCGTCCGGGATCTCAAGGCTGAACGCTTCTTCAAGCGCCATTACCAATTCCACCGTGTCCAGGGAATCGGCTCCGAGATCGTCCACGAAAGAAGACTTTTCGGTCACTTCAGCTTCGCTTACGCCCAGCTGTTCCACTACCACCTTTTTTACGTCCTCAAACACTTTTTTCTCGTCCATTTCTATCACTCACCTCTCTTTCTTAAATTTTTCTCTGCTAATTTGTACGGGCCGGTCGCGACCCGCCCCAACTACATATACATTCCGCCGTTGATCGCGATCACCTGCCCCGTTATATACGGTGCGTCCGCGCACAAAAACACCACGGCCTTGGCTATATCGTCCGGGCTGCCGAGCATTCCCATGGGTATCTGTGCTTTTAGCTTGTCCTTTACATCGTCAGGAAGCACTTTTGTCATGTCGGTATCGATAAATCCCGGGGCGATGGCGTTGACGGTGACTCCGCGGCTGGCCAGCTCCCTGGCAGCGGTCTTGGTCAGGGCGATCACCCCGCCTTTGGATGCGGAATAATTGGCCTGGCCGGCGTTGCCCATCTGTCCCACGATAGAGGCTATGCTGACGATCCTGCCGGACCTTTGCTTCATCATTATAGGAGAGGCGGCCTTTATCCCGTTGAACACGCCCTTGAGGTTCACGTTAATCACAAGGTCCCAGTCCTCTTCCTTCATCCTCATTATCAGGGTGTCCCGGGTGATCCCGGCATTGTTGATGAGTATGTCGACCTTGCCGTATTCGGTCAAAGCCGCTTTGAGCCCGGATGCCACGTCTTCAAATTTGGAGACGTTTGTCTTGACCGCAATAGAGCCTACGCCGAAAGATGCCTTGAGCTCGTCCGATGTCTTCTGGGCAGCCTCAATATTGATGTCGGAAACGACTATGTTGGCGCCTTCTTTGGCCAGCATCTCGCAGATAGACCTGCCTATTCCCTGGGCGCCTCCCGTAACGAACGCTGTCTGCCCCTTGAGCCTCATTGGACGATCTCCTTTAACGAAGCGCTGTCCTCAACGTTATATATTGTAGCATCTCCGGCGGTCTTTTTAATCAGTCCGGCAAGCACTTTGCCTGGGCCTATTTCGATGAACCGCCCGGTCCCCTGTCCGGCCATATACCTTACCGAATCTTCCCACAGGACCGACCCGGTCACCTGCCGGATGAGGAGCTCTTTTATCCTGCTGCCGCTTGTCACAGGCCCGGCAGTGACGTTTGAAATGACCGGGATCTTTGCGTCGCAAAACTCTATCTTATCAAGCTCTTCTGCCAGCTTGTCGGCGGCCGGCTTCATCAAAGAGCAGTGGAAAGGCGCGCTTACCTGGAGCGGCATAACCCGCTTGGCGCCTGCTTCCTTGCAGAGCCTGCCGGCTTCTTCCACGCCTTTTACGGACCCGGATATGACGATCTGCCCCGGGCTGTTAAAGTTGGCGGCTTCCACGACCCCGAAAGCGGACGCGTCCCTGCAGCACTGCATAAGCTTTTCCCTGTCAAGGCCGATCACCGCGGCCATAGTCCCTTCGCCAGCTGGAACTGCCTCCTGCATGAACTTGCCGCGCTTGTTGACCAGCCTGACGGCATCTTTAAAGGCGATCACCCCCGCGCAGACAAGCGCGCTATATTCGCCCAGGCTGTGGCCCGCGGCTAGGTCCGGTACTATTTTTAAAGCCGAAAGCGCGGCAACGCTCACGGTCAGTATTGCCGGCTGCGCAATTTCGGTGGGCTTGAGCAGGTCGTCGGGGCCTTCAAAGCAGAGTTTTTTCAGGTCAAACCCCAGCGCTTCGTTGGCTTCGTCAAATATCCTTGCCGACGCTTCAAAGTTGTCGTAAAGGTCCATGCCCATTCCGGACTTTTGAGAACCCTGTCCGGGAAATACGAAAGCCGTTTTCAACCGAGAAGCTCCTTGAATTTTTTTGTGAGCGCGGGGACCACTTCGAGGACGTCCCCGACGATCCCGTAGGTGGCCACGTTGAATATGGGGGCATACGGGTCTTTGTTTATGGCGATCACGATATCCGAGGAGGACATACCGGCAAGATGCTGTATGGCGCCGGATATCCCGCAGGCTACATACAGCTTGGGGCTGACGGTCTTTCCGGTCTGGCCCACCTGGTGGAACTGCGATATCCAGCCGGCATCTACAGTGGCGCGACTCGCCCCGACCGCCCCGCCTATCGTATCCGCAAGCTCCTGGATCAGCTTAAAATTCTCCGCGCAGCCGATGCCTCGGCCGCCGGACACGATTATCTCGGCCTCGGCGATGTTCACTTTTTTTTCTGTGGACTTTACTATCTCAAGTATCCTGGCACGGAGGGATTTTTCGGTTATTGCCGCCTTTTCCTCGATGATCTCGCCTTTTCTGGAAGCGTCCTTGGGAAGTTTTTTAAATACTTTGGGCCTTACGGTAGACATCTGAGGCCTGTAGTTGGGCGAGATGATCGTTGCCATTATATTGCCGCCGAAAGCGGGCCTGGTCTGGCGTATGATCTTTTTTTCCGGGTCTATGTCCAGAGCCGTGCAGTCGGCCGTGAGCCCTACCCGGATGCGGGCGGCTATCCTGGAGGCCAGGTCCCGACCGGTGGTGGTGGCTCCCAGCAGGAAGATCTCCGGCTTATATTTTTCAACAAGCGCTGAAATGACGTCCGTGTACGGCTCGGTAAGGTAGCTTTTCAGATGAGGGTCGGATACGGTGATGACCTTGTCAGCGCCGTAAGCGATCAGTTCTTTTGCCTGATCTTTCAGGTCGCCCGAACCCAAAAGGACCGCAGCTACGTCCTCTTTGAGGTCCGCTGCCAGCTTGCGCCCTTCGGCAATCAATTCAAGCGCCACCGACTGGACATGCCCTTCGTGCTGCTCGGCAAACACCCATATACCTTTGTACGCCGACAGGTCCTGCTTGGGGGCTTCTTCTTTTCTTTCTATTACGATCGCGTTGAACTTGCACGCGCCCACGCAGGCGCCGCAGAGCACGCATTTATCGGTGATTATGGCCTGCTTGTCTATTATCTCGATCGCCCCGAAAGGACAGGCAGGAACGCATAGCTTGCAGCCCTTGCATTTTTCTGCAATTATCTTTATGCCTTCAACCATTAGATTATTTTCTGCTCCTTGAGTTTGTTGAACAATTTGACCGCCATTTCTTCGGGAGTGCCTTCCATTATCTCGCTGTTGCCCCTGGGAGGCGGCGTGAATATCCTGACCACCTGGGTGGGCGACCCTTTGAGCCCGATATTTTCCGGCTCCGCCATGATCGCTTCGGCTGTCCACACGGGTATCTCGGCTTTTTTGGCGCGCATCTGCCCTTTGAGCGACGGGAGGCGCGGTTCATTGATCTGCTTAATGACTGTCACGGCGGCAGGAAGTTTTGTCTCCACAATTTCGGCGGATTCTTCAAGCTGGCGTTTCACCTTTAGCGTATCGCCGTCAACATCTATTTTGATCGCGAATGTTATCTGCGGAATATCCAGGAACTCGGCAACGCCGGGCCCCACCTGAGCGGTATCGCCGTCGATAGCCTGCTTGCCGAACAGTACCAGGTCGAATGCGCCTATCTTTTTTATTGCCTGGGACAGTGTATAAGAGGTGGCCCATGTGTCCGCGCCGGCAAACGCCCTGTCGCTGATGAGTATGCCTTCGTCTGCCCCCATAGCTATCGCGCTTTTAAGCGCTTCCGTGGCCTGCGGAGGCCCCATGGTGATCACCGTGACCTTGCCGCCGTGCGTTTCTTTCAGCCGGACCGCTTCTTCTATCGCGTTCTCGTCGAACGGATTGATGACGCTCTTTACGCCCTCTCTTATGAGGGTGTTGGTCTTGGGGTCTATTTTTACGTCGTTGGTATCAGGTACCTGCTTGATGCAGACTACTATGTTCATCGCCGTATTATTTCTTGGCCGCCAGTTCTTTGATCAGCCCCAGAGCTATGACGTTGCGCTGAATCTGGTTGGTGCCTTCGTATATCTGCGTTATCTTGGCGTCCCTCATCATTTTTTCGACCGGGTATTCCTTCATATAACCGTAGCCGGCCAGTATCTGCACCGCATCTGTGGTCACTTTCATGGCAACATCGCTGGCAAAGAGCTTGCACATCGCGCTGTCCCTGGAAATATCGTTGGTGCCGGTGTCTACCGTCCTTGCCGTGGCGTAGACGAGGGCGCGCGCCGCCTCTATCTGCGTTGCCATGTCGGCCATCATGTGCTGGACTCCCTGGAAAGACGATATCGGCTTGCCGAACTGTATCCTGGTCTTGGAATAAGCAAGGGCTTCGTCAAGCGAGCCCTGCGCGATGCCGACAGCTTGAGCTCCGATGCCGGGCCTGGTCCTGTCCAGCGTCTTCATCGCAACGATAAAGCCCATTCCTTCTTTTCCGAGCATCTGGGATTTGTGAACTTTGCAGTCCTGGAACACCAGTTCCCTGGTAGCGGAACAGCGGATGCCCATCTTGTTCTCTTTTTTGCCGAAATCAAAGCCCTTCATGCCTTTTTCAAGTATGAACGCGGTCGCACCCCGGCTTCCCTTGGTCTTGTCGGTCATGGCGATCACGGTATAGGTCTCGGCCTCGCCGCCGTTGGTGATCCACTGTTTGGTGCCATTCAGTATAAAATAGTCGCCGTCTTTTTTTGCGGTCGTCTGGATGCCGCCGGCATCAGACCCCGCGTTGGCCTCGGTAAGGCCGAAAGCTGCCAGCTTTTTCCCGGATGCGATCTCGGGAAGATATTTTGTTTTTTGTTCTTCGGTACCGAACATGAGTATGGGGAAAGCTCCCAGGGCAGAGGCCGCGAACGTAACGCCCACTCCTCCGCAGATCCTGCTCACTTCTTCGGTGGCAAGGCAGAACTCAAGGCATCCGCCGCCGAATCCGCCGAACTTTTCCGGTATGTATAGGCCGCAGAGGTCGGCTTTGCCGAATTCTTTCATCAGCTCCCACGGGAAAGTCCCTGTCTCGTCCAGCTCAGCGCGGACGGGTTTTACTTTTTCTTCCGATATCTTGCGGGCCAGGTCCCTTATCATCTTCTGCTCTTCGGTCAACAGATAATCCATCTTACCTCATACCTCCCACTTGATAATGTTCGATCCGCTCGTCAGGCCCGCACCAAACCCAATTATAGCAATTATATCACCCTTGTTAATTTTTCCAGCGCGCCGGGCTTCGTCCAGCGCAATGGGTATCGAAGCCGAGGAAGTATTGCCGTATTTGTGCAGGTTCACAAAGAACTTTTCTTTTGGTATCCCCAGCTTTTTTACAACATGGTCTATTATCCTTATATTTGCCTGGTGGGGTATGACCAGGTCTATTTCTTTCGGGTCTATCCCCGCCATCGACGCGACTTTCACCAGCGAGCTTTCCATCGCCCTTACGGCAAACTTAAAGACCTCTTTTCCGTCCATCGTTATGCAGCGCTCGGCCTCGTCCTTTGGATGAGTATTTCGGCTGCCGCCGCCCGGCATCACCAGGTATTTTCCGCCCGAGCCCTCCGCGTAAAGATAGCTGGCAAGTATCCCGCTCCCGCGAGGCGCTTCTTCCAGCACCACCGCGCCGGCTCCGTCGCCGAACAGGACGCATGTATTTCGGTCCGACCAGTCGAGATATTTGGTGAGAGTATCGGCTCCGACCACAAGTGCTTTCTTGTAAGCGCCCAGCGCTATAAAGTTGTGCGCCGAATAAAGAGCATAATTAAAACCGGAACAAGCGGCCGACACATCAAAAGCAGCGGCTTTTGTCGCGCCGAGCTCGTTCTGGAGGATGCACGCAACGGATGGGAACAATGTGTCCGGAGTACAGGTCCCCACCACTATCAGATCCAGGTCTTTGGGGTCCGTATTTGAAGATTCCAGCGCCTTTTGGGCGGCTTTTACCGCGAGGTCCGATGTGGAGGTCCGCTTGTCGGTGACCCTCCGCTCCGCAATTCCCGTCCTGGTCTTTATCCACTCATCAGAGGTTTCGACTATCTTGGCCAGGTCATCGTTGGTGACCGTTTTTGCCGGCAGGCAGGAACCCGTACCCGTGATCTTGGCGCCATTTATCATATGCCTTCTCTTATGCTCTCCACGACCTTTTCTTTCACGGCCTCGGCGCAGACCCTTATCGCGCTCTTGATGGCCTTGGCGCGTGCGCGGCCGTGGGCCTTAAACACTATTCCGTCTATGCCAAGCAAGGGAGCCGCCCCGTGCTCGTCATAGTCCACTTTTTTCCTGAAGTTGCGGAAAGACCTTTTCAAAAGGAGAGCTCCCACTTTTGAGAGCAGGTCCTCCTTTATCTCTTCCTTGAGCATCGAAAATAACTGCGTAGAGAGGCTTTCTGATATCTTGAGGATGACGTTGCCGACGAACCCGTCGCAGACAACAACATCGACTCTGCCGGTAAAAAGGTCCCCTCCTTCGACATTGCCGATAAAATTAAGTTTTTTTTCGCTTATGAGAGGATATGCCTGCTGCGTGAGCTCGTTGCCCTTTTCCGTCTCCGCCCCTATGCTGAGCAGGCCTACTCTTGGGCTTTTGATGTGCATGACATGCTCGGCATAGACGGATCCCATCTGAGCGAACTGCTCAAGGTGCTTGGGCTTGCAGTCCACATTGGCCCCCATGTCAAGCAGGAGGAATTCGCCGCCGTGGATATTGGGGAATATGGTCGCGATCGCCGGCCTCTCTATGCCCTCTATCCTGCCGAGCCTGAAAAGCGAAGAGGCCATTATCGCTCCTGTATTGCCGGCTGATATGACGGCATCTGCTCTATTTTCCTTGACCAGGTCTACCGCGATATTGATGGAAGCGTTCTTCTTCTGCTTTACGGCCGAAACGGGGGATTCGTCCATCCCGATGACCTCATCTGCGTGGACTACCTCGATGCGCGGGTCTTTGCGGAGCCTGAGTATACGGTCCTTGTCCCCGACAAGCGTCAGGGACACTTCGTTGTCCTTGAGATAACTTTCTGCGCCTTTTACGACCTCTTCGGGGGCGTGATCTCCCCCCATCGCGTCTATCGCGATCCTTATCAAGGATTTAGGCCTCCTTGTTCTTTTCTTTCTTGTCCTTCACGACGACCGCAAGGCGTCCCTGATAGGAACCGCAGGCGGGGCAGGCCCTGTGCGGGAGCACCGGAGCTCCGCACGACTGGCACAGGCTGAAATTGACAGGCTTTACCTTCCAGTTGGCTCGCCTTCTGTTGGTCCTGGTGTTGCTGTGTCGCTTTTTCGGTACCAGCATTATTTTTCTCCTTTAAAATTAATTTCCTTCAGTTTTGCAAGCCTCGGGTCGGGGGCTTTCTTGCCGTCTCCGTCCTTCAACAGCCCTTTGCACGTCTTGGAGCATACGTTCTTTATCGGAATATTGAGAAGAAGGCTCTGCCTTATTATTTCCGAAAGGTCCGCGCACCCCGAATCGTCGATCTCAAATACTATGTCCTCGTCTTCCGCGCGGGCCCCCTGCTTAAGCTGTTCCTCTACCCTGGCGGTTATGGCCTCTACATATTCCTTAAGGCAGCGGCTGCACTCCAGCTTTACAGGGGCTGAGATCTTGCCCTGCATCCATATCGCATCGCCGGTATTGGTGAACCCAAGGGCCGCTTTCACCGGTCCGGCCAAGTCAAGCTCATCCTTGGGGAAATCGACTGCGACATCTTCGCTGTAGTCAAGACCGGCGCCTTTTTCTTTCAGCAAACCGCTAAGATCAAGACGCATCTATGCTAATTATACAGCCAAGCGTTAAACGGTGTCAATGAACCCGGAGTTCAGGAAGCCCTCGGATGGGATTTGTCGTACACCGTCTTTAATCGTTCCTTGGTGATATGCGTATAGATCTGGGTGGTTGAAAGGGATGAATGCCCCAAAAGCTCCTGCACCGTGCGCAGGTCCGCCCCCCTCTCCAGCATGTGCGTGGCAAAGCTGTGGCGGAGCGAATGCGGAGTGATCTTTTTGCTTATTCCGGACCTTAAAAGGTGCTTTTGTATCATCCTTTCTATGCTCCTTGAGGTAAGCCGCCCTCCGGACTTGTTGAGGAACAGCGCGCGGTTGCCCGACCTGTTTGCCAGCCTGGCCCTGCCGGAACTGATATAGTCTTTCAGCGCTCCGATAGCGGAGGACCCGATCAGGACGATCCTTTCCTTTGAGCCCTTGCCGGAAACCAGGATCTCCCCGTCGTCCTTGTCCACGTCGGACATGTTCAGCTGCACCAGCTCGCTCACCCTCATCCCGGAGGCATACAGCATCTCCAGTATCGCCTTGTCCCGCAGCCCCCCCGGCGATTTAAGGTCGGGCGCGTCCATCAGCAGGTCGATCTCCTCAGGATAAAGGAACCCGGGAAGCTTTTTGACAAGCTTGGGCAGCGACACCGCCGACCAGGGATTTTTTGCTGCGGCTTTCTTCTTCATAAGATATGTATAAAAAGACCTGAAACAGGATATCTTGCGCGCGACGGATTTTTTTGACAGCCCGCCGTCCTCCAGCTCCATAAGGAAAGCCCTTGCATCATGGCGGCTAAAGACACCCGGGTCCGTAAGATGCTTCTCCTCAAAAAAAGCGGCAAGACGGTTGAGGTCTGCCACGTAACCGTTCACGGTGTGACCGGAAAAATTTCGCTCGTTCTTTAAATAATCGCGAAAAGACTTTATGTGGGGCTTTAACATGCGTCAGGCCAGGCCGTAGCGGGACTTGAGCTCCGAGGTCAGCGGGACGATCTTGCCGCCTTCCTTTGCCCAGATGTCTTTGGGCTGGTCTTTGTCCAGCCCGCGCGTATCGACATGCAAGAGGTTTTCTTTGGCGTAATACCCGATCCCCCTTATTTCCGGAAGGTCTTTAACAAAAGCGAACAGCTCCTGAAGAGAGACTCCCTCGACATATATGTGTGCCGCCCTGCCCTGCCTGTGCGAGTTCTTCTTGATGGCGCCTGTGCCTCCGCTTGCCGAATCGCACCTGAACGCTTCCGCTATGCGCGGGACTTTCCTGAAATGCTCGGATATCGCCTCAAGAGCTCCCACCAGCCCGAGATGCACTCTTACATCGGCCTTGCACTGCCTGCACCTGCAGGCAAAGTCGCGGTAGCTGAAATGTTCGCTTAAGTTGCCCATCGTATGTATTCTATCAGCAGTTGAGAATGTTTTCAATAAATGCTATAATGCGTATTGAGGCTAAATCTACGTCACAGGAGGGTAAGCGTTCCGATGAAAAACAGGCATTTGTTCACTTGCGAATCGGTCACCGAAGGCCATCCGGATAAAATGTGCGACCAGATATCGGACGCGATACTGGACGCGATAATGGAAAAGGACCCGATGGGAAGAGTAGCCTGCGAGACAATGGCGACGAACGGCCTTGTTGTAGTGGCAGGGGAAATAACCACCGGAGCTTATGTGGATATAGCCAACATAGTAAGAAAAACCATAGGAGAGATCGGCTACGTGAGCCGCGAGATAGGCTTTGATTCCGAGACCTGCGGCGTGATGGTGGCCGTACAGGAGCAGTCAAAAGATATCAGCCGCGGCGTTGATACCGCGCTCGAGATCAGGGGGGGCGAAGTCACAAAAGAAGACCTCGACAAGCTCGGGGCGGGCGACCAGGGGCTTATGTTCGGCTACGCGACCAATGAAACCCCGGAATTCATGCCGCTTCCGATCAGCCTCGCGCAAAAACTGGCAAAAAAACTGGCCGATGTACGAAAGAGCGGAGAACTGGCCTACCTCAGGCCGGACGGCAAGACCCAGGTCACCGTTGAATACGAGAACAACAAGCCTGTCAGGGTGGACAGCATACTTGTAGCAGCCCAGCACAACCCGGATGTCGATCAGGATAAGATCAGGCAGGATATCATAAAAAGCGTAGTCAATAAGATCGTTCCCGCAGAACTCATGGACAAAGACACAAAGATCTATGTTAACACCACCGGCAGGTTCGTGATCGGCGGCCCTCAGGGAGACACGGGGCTTACCGGACGCAAGATAATCATCGACACCTACGGCGGCGTCGGCAGGCATGGCGGCGGAGCATTTTCTGGAAAAGATCCGACAAAGGTGGACCGCTCGGGAAGCTACGCTGGCAGATATGTGGCAAAAAACATAGTCGCCGCCGGCTTGGCGGACAAATGCGAAGTACAGTTCGCGTATGCGATCGGCGTGGCCAAGCCGCTCTCGGTCATGGTTGACACTTTCGGTACCGGCAAGATAGCGGATGAAAGGATAGTGTCGCTGGTCGACAAGCATTTTGACCTGAGGCCCGGAAGGATAATCAAGAACCTGAATCTGAGAAGGCCTATCTACAAGCAGGTCGCCGCGTACGGACATTTCGGGAGGCCCGATCTCGATCTGCCGTGGGAAAAGACAGACAAGGCAGCGGCTCTGAAGAAAGACGCGGGATTGTAGAAAACATTATTGTCAGGGAATAACAGTAGAGGCGGGTCGCGACCCGCCTCTACATTTTTTTTATGCCCTCGCCGGCCCTTGAAGAAAGTCCGGCATGTCGATGGAAGCCGAAGGCCTTGGTGAAAAACCTTTTTGCTGTTTTGCTGTTTCCGCTTTTGGCATCTGCACGGGCGCCCGATACGGCTGTTCTTCCGCGCCCTGTTTGAACCCGGTGGCGATCACCGTGATCATGATGTCGCCCTGCAGCTTTTCGTCTATCACAGAACCGAATATTATGTTGGCCTCCGGGTCTACCGCATTATAAATGACGGACGCCGCTTCGTTTATCTCAAACAGAGTTAGGTCCGAGCCGCCGGTGACGTTGAAGATAACGCCCTTGGCGCCGGTTATAGTTTCTTCAAGCAGAGGGGAAGATATCGCCTGCTCTGCGGCTTCCACCGCCCTGTTGTCGCCCGAAGCGATGCCGATGCCCATCATGGCTGAGCCGGCATCCGACATTATCGTGCGGACATCCGCAAAATCCAGGTTGATGAGACCTGGGACTGTTATGAGGTCGGATATGCCTTTGACGCCCTGGCGGAGCACGTCGTCCGCTACCTTGAATGCATCGGTTATCGGGGTCTTCTTGTCTATTACCTGCAAAAGCTTGTCGTTCGGGATGATGATGAGAGCGTCTACTTTTTCCTTGAGGAGGGCTATGCCGTTCTCGGCCTGGGCGTTCCTGACAGGCCCTTCGAACTTAAAAGGCTTGGTAACCACTCCGATGGTCAGGATGCCCATGTCTTTTGCGACTTCCGCTATAACAGGCGTGGCTCCTGTTCCGGTGCCTCCGCCGAACCCGGCTGTCAGAAATATCATGTCGGATCCTTCGACAGCTTTAGCTATCTCTTCCCTGGATTCTTCGGCTGACTTCATGCCGATCTCCGGGCTGGCACCCGCGCCCAGTCCTTTGGTAAGCTTGGCTCCGAGATGGATCCTTTTGTCGGACAGAGAAACGCTGATCGACTGCATGTCCGTATTGGCTATCCAAAAATCCACGCCTTTGAGCCCGGCTCCGATCATCCTGTTGACCGCGTTCGTCCCGGCGCCGCCTACTCCAAAGACCTTTATGCTTGCAAAATTCTTACTGTTTCCATCCATTGTTTTATTTCCCCCTTTGGGTTATATTATTTTAGCATATCCGAGGGCAATTACAACAAGCCTCAGGGCCTGTTCCTGAATTTGACCGCGGGAAAGTCTTTAGCCCTGAGATCGATGTATTCCACGGAGTTTTTATCGGGGATGCTGGCCAGTATTTTTGAAAGGTTGAAGAATTTTTTTTCGATATCCTCCGGCGAGCCGATCTTTACCTTCAAAAGGTCGTCGATGATGATGTTCATCTCGCTAAAGCTTACCAGCTCAAGCTCGAATTTTCCCTTGCTCATTATCCTGCCCAGCGTGACAAAAGATAACTCGATGGCCTTCATCGTCTGAGGGTCTATGCGCTTGTTCTCGACGACAGAATCCGCCGGAAGGCCCACTACGGTAGGCAGCTCAAAGACCTTTATGCCGGACGAGGGCTCCCGAGCGTCCTTTGGCCCCATCGATTCGATAATGAATCCCTCGTTGTCAAACACGAGATACCGGCCCCTTACGGCGGCGACAGCGAAAGGCTTCCTTTCCTCGACAGTGATGACAACGGAAGAAGGCAGGCGCCCGGAAACCTGTGCGGCCTTGATCTGCCGTATCGCGCTTACCCTCCTGGCTATCTCGCCGTAGTTGAGGAAGAACACGTTCTCGTCCATGGGGATCTGGGCTTTTTCTTTTATCAGCCCTTCCTGGACCATGCTGTTACCCTTGACCTCCACGGCGCTTATTCTCCATACAGGAAGTGAAAGCAGGGCGATGACGGACCCAACAATGACGGCAAGATAAGCCACGGTTTTTAGCGGGAATAGTCCCTGGCTATTGGTTTTTGTTTTCACTAAGAGCGCTCTCCAGGATATGGATGACGAGCTCGTCGTATGAGATGCCGTCGGCCGCTGCCTGAGCCGGCAGGTCCGACAGGTCGGTCATGCCGGGAATAGTATTTGCGTCATGAACGTACGGCACTCCGTCTTTGTCTACTATCATGTCGATCCTGGCAAATCCCCTGCACTCAAGGGCCTTGAATGCTTTGAGGGCTGTGCTCTGGCAGTTAAGGTGGACCTGCTTGGGAAGCTCCGCCGGCAGTATGAATTCGGTCAGGCCCTTGGTATACTTGGCCTCGTAATCGTAAAAATCCGTCTTAGGCCTCAGCTCCAGTACCGGAAGGGCCTTGAGCCCTGTGCCTGTATCCAGAAGGCCCACTGTTACCTGAGTGCCCTCAATAAATTCTTCTATGAAGACATCCCCGAATTCCCGCACGGTAGAGGCGACGATCTCGGCGAATCCGGAATTGTCCTTTAGTATGGTAACGCCGAGGCTGGAGCCCTCGCTTACGGGTTTTACCACAAGAGGAAAAGGGAAATATTTTTCGATCCCGGCGCACTGCGCGGCTATATCTGACGAGCTGTCAACGGCGACAAAATTAGGCGTGGGGATATTCAGCGACCGCCAGACCCTTTTGGATGCTACTTTGTTCATCCCGAGTGCTGAAGCAAGGACTTTTGAGCCGGTATAGGGGATCTTGAGTATCTCCAAAAGTCCCTGGATAGAGCCGTCCTCGCCGTAAGTGCCGTGAAGCATTATGCAAACGATATCGACATTCTCCTGTTTTAACCTGCCGATAAAATCCTCTTTTGCGTCTATCAGCACGGCCGCAATACCCTGAGAGACAAGGCTGTCGAACACCCGCTTGCCGGAGCGCAGGGATACGTCCCGCTCTCCGGAGATCCCTCCGCACAGGACCGCGATCTTTTTATTCTTCAATTTTGCTATCAAAACCCTCACCCCCATCCCCTCTCCCTTGACAGGGCGAGGAGCGCGTACGGGCGGGTTTCAAACCCGCCCCGATAATATCCTAATCCTATCAAATGCGATGATATAATTCAATTTGTGGTGACTATAAGAAAAGCCCGGCAGACGGATATGGCGAAAATAAACTCTATCGCCTTAAAATACGATCTTGATTCCAACGATATGGAATTCCAACAATTCATCGTTGCCGAGGAAGCCGGAAAGATCGTAGGGTTTGGCAGGCTGCTGCCGCACGAAGGCTGCATAGAGCTTGGCACAATAGGCGTGGTTGAGGAATACAGAGGAAAAGGGATCGCAAAAAAGATTATTGAAAGATTATTGGATCTAGTACGGGCGGCCTGCCTGCCGGCAAGGCAGGGTTTGAAACCCGCCCCTTCAGTCTATCTAACAACGTTGATCCCCTCGTTCTTTGAACAATTCGGCTTTAAACGTCTGGACGAGGCTCCTCCGGACTGCATGATACGCAAGAAAGAATGGTGCGAGGGCTGCACGAAAGTCGGCTGTACAGTTATGAAGCTGGATATCTAGCCTCAACAACGGTCTTGATCCCGCCCCGTGCGTTAAAGTCTCCGTGGACCGACGCTGATATCGGCTTGCACGAGGAAACGACATCGCTCAATATCCTATTCACGGAATTTTCCATGAATATGCCGATATTCCTGTAAGCGTTGAAGTACATTTTCAAAGATTTCAGCTCGAGACAATGTTTATCCGGCACGTATTTGATGGTAATCGTACCAAAATCCGGCAAGCCTGTCTTGGGACAAACGGAAGTGAATTCAGGCTCTATTACCGAGATCTCGTAATCGGGAAACTGGTTCTCAAATGCGGCGATCTTCGGCAGCTTTGATTTAAGGCCGGATTTTGCGTGGGATTTTGTGTATGAGGATTTCATAATAATAACGTTTGTGGGGCGGTTCGTGAACCGCCCCTACAATTCAAACTACATCTTCCCGCTGCAGCCGAGAACGTTTGCGATCTTGTGCTTGACCACCTTTTTGATCTCGTCCCTTGCCGGCCCGAGATATTTGCGCGGATCAAATTCTGCCGGGCTTTCCACGAACACCTTCCTGATGGTTGCCGTCATGGCAAGGCGCAGATCGGTATCGATGTTGATCTTGCAGATAGCGCCTTTGGCGGATTCTCTGAGCATTTCCTCCGGAACGCCTTTTGCGCCGGGGAGCTTACCGCCGTATTTGTTGCATTCATCGACCAGATACTGCGGAACTGACGAAGCACCGTGAAGCACTAGAGGAAAATTGGGCAGTCTTTTGGATATTTCGTTAAGCCTGGCAATATCAAGCTTGGCCTCGCCTTTGAATTTGTAAGCGCCGTGGCTGGTCCCGATGGCTATCGCCAGAGAATCACACCCGGTCTCTTTCACAAATCTCTCTGCCTCGTCCGGATCTGTATATGTGGCGTCTTTGGCAGCTACTTTCACCGCATCTTCCACACCGGCAAGTTTGCCGAGCTCGGCCTCTACTGTCACGCCTTTGGGATGCGCGTAGTCAACGACCTGTTTGGTCAGCTTGATATTCTCTTCAAGCGGATACTTGGAGCCGTCGATCATAACTGACGTAAACCCGCCGTCGACACAGGCCTTGCAGATCTCAAAATCCTCTCCGTGATCCAGGTGCAGGGCGATCGGCAGATCGGCTGTTTCAAGGGCGGCTTTTACCAGGTGGATGAGATATTCGTGCCTGGCGTATTTTCTGGCGCCGGCGGACACCTGCAGTATCAAAGGAGCTTTTTCCTCCTTGGCCGCGTCCACTATGGCCTGGAGTATTTCCATATTGTTGACGTTAAAGGCCCCTATCGCGTACCCTCCGGTATAGGCCTTTTTGAACATATCCTTCGTGCTGACAAGTGCCATTTAGCAAGTCCCCTTTCGTATTTTTTCTACAATTATTATAACACAAGCTGATTTGCCCGATCTTTGGGCAAGCTTGATAAACTGCGGGCCTTGTTATATGATACTTTACTGAAGATATGTTTAAGCTGCGGGCCTCACTCATAATCGTACTCAGCTTTCTCTTGGTGATCTTGACCGGGACGCTACTGCTTTCT
>Ga0209096_1000572_pt1 | contig 48356 bp, 56 predicted proteins | sample AD_UKC034_MetaG_FD_184407 | JGI IMG/M metagenome (GOLD analysis project Ga0209096, IMG submission 184407) | Active sludge microbial communities of municipal wastewater-treating anaerobic digesters from USA - AD_UKC034_MetaG (SPAdes) (version 2) | ecosystem: Engineered > Bioreactor > Anaerobic >...
GCCATAATGCTAAGGTCGGCGGCGGGGCGACATTGGAGCGGTGGGCGCGGGTCGAGTGGAAGGCCACGATAGACGCTGGCAAGACCGTGAGCAGCGGGTGTGTCGTACAGGCGAACCATTAGGAGGACACGATGCGACTGGTTTATCATAACCGCCGCCGCTCCCGCCAATCCTTTAACCACCGCGCCCACCGTTTGGGCCGGTATCTGACAGTCAACAACGCAATACGGTGAAACAAAACATGAGAGTGAATTATCAAATAATTGAATCGGAGAACGACGCACTGAAAGCCGTCGAGCAGAAAGGCCATGCCCTGTGCTACGTGAAGGACCAGACCGAGGCGGTGTGCCTGAAAGCCGTCGAGCAGAACGGCTATGCCCTGCAATACGTCAAGGACCAGACCGAGGCGGTGTGCCTGAAAGCCGTCGCGCAGAACGGCTATGCCCTGCAATACGTCAAGGACCAGACCGAGGCGGTGTGCCTGAAAGCCGTCGAGCAGGACGGCTATGCCCTGCAATACGTCAAGGACCAGACCGAGGCGGTGTGCCTGAAAGCCGTCGAGCAGAACGGCTATGCCCTGCGCTACGTGAAGGACCAGACCGAGGCGGTGTGCCTGAAAGCCGTCGCGCAGGACGGCTATGCCCTGCAATACGTCAAGGACAGGGCCATGTTCAAGCAAATCGCGGCTAAGTTCGGAATCGAAACTGACCTGGACTAACCAACAAAACAACATGAGAGTGAACTATCAAACGATTGAATCGGAGAAAGAAGCGCTGAAAGCCGTCGAGCAGCAAAGCTCAAAACCAATCCAAATGGGGTCAGCGTCTGATTGACAAATACATCCACGCCGCGCTTGACCGGTGGGCGGATGAAATGCGCAAAGGCCAGGTCAACCTAACCGAAACTGAAACAATGATGACAACGCATATTATGAACACTGACAATGAAACCAAAATGGCGGTGGCGGTTCTCGAACCTGCCGCCGAGTCACAACTGACAACAACGACAGCGCAACAACCTGCCCCAGTCGGTTTATTCGGCGCGGAACCTTCGCAGGTTATCGCGAAGGTGTCCAACATCGCCGATGCGTTGAAGGCTGTGATTTCAAAACAAGGACTGGTAAAGCGCATCAAGCAAAAAGACTACGTTATGTGCGAGGGCTGGACTTTGCTTGGAACAATTATCGGCGTTTATCCGGTGCTCGAATGGACGCGGGAAATCGAGCACGGCTGGGAAGCGCGCGTCGTTGCCCGTACTCGAGACGGAGCCGTTATCGGGGCTGCTGAGGCTCAATGCACGCGCAAAGAGGAGGCATGGGCGAGGCGGGACGATTACGCGCTGCGCTCGATGGCCCAAACCAGGGCAACATCGAAGTGCCTTCGGATGCCGCTGGGATTCGTGATGTCAATGGCTGGCTACGAGCCCACACCATTCGAGGAAATGCCGACCGTCGAGCAACAACCAGCGAGGACAGCGGTGCTCAAACCGTTGATTGAGAAGCCCGCTGCTGCTGCTGAGCCACCGCCGCCAGCGCCGCCGCCGTTTCCAACCGAGGAGTCGAGAGCGAAAATGATTGCCGGTTTGAACGCGGGCACGGGTGGCCCTAACCGGGAAATCGTCACGAATTTTTTTCGCAGCTTGGAAAACCCTGCGGCGCTGATGGAGGTCGAGGAACTGGAGGAGCTTCCGCTGTCATTTGTTCCCCGTACAGTGGGCGAAATGAAGGCGCTCGCAAACGCCATCGCCGCGTTCGAGGGAGGCGGCAAGGCTGAGTTGCCCTACAAGGCGCATCAGGAACCGGCCCCGGAAAAGCCAAAGGCCAAGGCTGCCAAGGTCGAGAAGAAACCATCTTACGATGCCTTGAATTGCAGCGTGCTGACCGGCGTTATCGAGCATACCCATAAGAAAACCGGCACGAACAGCCGTGGCGAATGGGTGCGTGTGTCCGCTAAGATTGGCGATATTTGGGCGAGCACGTTTCACCGTCAACTCGGGGAAACCATCATGGAATTGTCCGGCAAGCGGGTAAAGGCCATCGTTGAAAAGGACAACGTGGGCTACACGATTCACGAAATTGAGGAGGAAGGAGAAAACAATGAGCACCTTTGCTAGAGTTCGGCAAACAGATTCCGCCCGTTGGTATCTCAAGAGCGGCGAGCCGCTGTTCGAGGTGCCCTACGCTGACCCGAAAAAGGGCATGAGGACAGCTACGCTTGCAGACGCCAGAAAGGTCGGCGCGTTGCCGTCCGTCACCTCAGTCCTCCGGGTGCTGGCGCGGCCCGAGCTTCTGTCGTGGATTGTCGAGCAGGCAGTCCTCGCCGTCCTGACCTCGCCGCGAAGGGAGGGCGAGAGGGACGACGAGTTTGTTAATCGCGTCCTCTCAATCGAGCGCGTTCAAGACCAAGAGCGCGACAAGGCGGCTGAGACAGGGCGGCGGATACACGCCGCTTGCAACGATTTTTTCCGTGGCACGACGCCTGACCCGGCGTGGGCGGACTGGATTAAACCCGTCACGGATTACATCCAAAGCCAGGGCGAATATGTCTGCTCTGAAACCGTCCTCGTGGGTCCAGATTATGCCGGGACAACGGACCTCGTGATTCAGCGCGACACCAACTACACCATCATTGACTACAAGACCACGAAACGGCTTCCAACCAGGCCGTGGCCGGAGCATCGGCTCCAGTTGTCCGCATACGCGAACGCCCTTCACGCTAAGCTGGAGCGGGCCGGGCAACCGGCGTCAACGATAAAGACAGCGAACATCTACATTTCCACTGAGGTAAAAGGCGAGTTCATCTGCCTAGAACATACCGCGTCGTGGGCTGAAACCTACACCAGGGGATTCAGGCCAACAATCGCTGTCTGGCAATACATGAATAATTACTATGGGCATTGACCAAATACAGTATCAGGCGATGCTGGCGCGTCTGGAACGGAACCGAATCCGCCAGCCCAGCGAATCCGCAACGGACGAGCCGGAGAGCAAATTGCACCGTCAAATTGAGGATTGGTGCCGCCAGCGCGGGTGGCCTTACGTCCACAGCCGAATGGACAAGCGCACCACCACGGCGGTCGGCGTGCCGGACTTCATCATATTCGCAAAGAATGGCCGAGTGCTATGCGTCGAGGCCAAGCGCAAGGGGCGCAAACCAACACCGCAACAGCTTGCATGGCTGGCTCAAATCAGGAAGTTAGGCCACACCGCCTCGATTATTTACAGCTTCGAGGAGTTCATGGAACTGGTGACCAATTTTCAAACACACGATTATGATTACACGAAACACACTTGAAACTGAGCTAACGCTCGACAATGTTGAAATCGAATACGATTACAGCAGCGGCTACGAGGGCAGCAATACCGAGCCGCCCGAGCCGCCATCGGCCAAAATACTGAAGGTGATGCGAAACGGAATGGACATTACCGGGTGCCTGGAGCCGGACTTTATTGAGTGGCTGGAGGGCACCATCATCAAGGAGCATAAGCATGAAAACTAACCTGGAAAAGACCCTGGCACTGTGCATGGCAATCTGGATTGTCGTGGCTCTGCTCGCGGCGTGGCGCTGCCATCAGTTGAGCGCCGAAATCAAGTGGTGGAAATCATTGGCCCCGGAAATCTACATCACAAAATGAACCGCACAACCGATAGAGAGCAAGGCATGGAATCTAGTTGTAGGAAACGGATATATCTCCAGAAGCAAGGCGGACTGCGCACAAGATACGTGACGCAGGAAAACATGATAATGGACCTTGCCGAGAAATCGCCTTTTTTCCGAGACGCCGACATACTGCTGGCCTGTCTCAACGGCTATATGATGGGGTGGCGCTATATCGGGGATGGCGTCACCAAAGAGTATGACGGTAGTGTTGAAGAAGGCGTGAAGTTCATTGACTACGATATTCCGCTAATCCCGCACCATCCCACGGCAGGAGGTGGCACAAGCATACTTAAAGTGTCATTGACGCAGATGCTTGAATTGAAAGGAATCGCAGAGAAAAGACTGCCCGCCAATCCGGTCTATAATGAGGAAGGGGTAATAGCTTCCTATCGGTTCTCGCACGATGGAGCTTTGTATGAAGTGTCCCGTCGCGGTATGCTGGTATTTGGCGCTGGACTTATGCACACGAAAGGTATGGACAGTGCGATATGGCGAGAATGGTATTGCAAACGGATAGACCAAAATGAAAACCCACTTGAAAAGGATAACATCACAAAATGAACCTCAAATCCATTATCTCAATCTCACTTGCCGCCGCGATTATTGGCGTGCAGGCACAGCAAATCTCGTTTGTCGGATATTCCTCAGAGCCGCCGCCTACGTCAGCGCCACAACCGAAGGCGCTGGCCTGCCCGATTCTGCTCATGGCGACCGCCGCCGCCGCCGGATTGGTTGTCATCTGGATTTACGTCCGCAGCGGCGGATGCCTGGCGGGCAAGCGGCTAATCCTGGAACAGGACTGCGACCGTTCAGGCTCGTGGGCGCCCATAGCAACCAATGACGTTCTGGAGCCTATACCGGCTACGATGGAAAATCAGTGGGAGATATTCGCGAGTGTAATCAAATCCAGCGATGCCTGCTGCAAGTTCAGAGTCAAAGTCACCGACATACCCAAACCGCCACCCCATGAATAACAAGGCTACCGGAACACGCATCACAGAATGGTTCAACCCTGAGCCGGTCATCCGTACTCAATACGGGACCATTTCACAGCGCGACTGGGCCGAGCGAGAGCTTCAACGAATCCAAGGCGGCACCAGCGACTTTATCGAGATTGAAGAACGGTCGGGGATGATTTCGCTGGTCAGAAAACCGCGACCCGCTCAAGTTAGCTGATATTCTGAATTGACTTCTTGGCGGAGCCAATCCATTTGGTCTTAAAGGCCAAATGATTGTACCAGACGAGCCGGAAGCTGTTGGTTTGAAGGAACTGGGCCGGGGCAACCCGGTCAGCGGCCAGCAAGGGATTAAACGGCTCGAACCCTCCGGCGCGGTAAAACTCCGTCACGAACTCGGAACACCACATCCGGTTAGGGCTTGTCTTGGAAATGCAGCGGTAAAATATCCGCATCCCCCACAAGTCGTATTTCATGCCCTGCGCGTGCGAATAGAACCAGCGCATGGCCTTGTCCAGGTCAAACGGCCCGGACGGCTCCAGCAGAACACAGAGGCACTCGTCCTCGCGCAACGGATAAATGTCAACGCCGGAAAACCGCGCCGCAACGCTTTTCCCGTTGCCAACGTAGGTTTCTACGTGGCTCAGGTTCATCCACGTTTTGCCGGTAATCATTACGCTGCTGAACAGCTTGCCCGGAATCGCGGCTATGGTTTTGAGGATGTTCCCTTCGTTGCGGAAAAGGTTGGCCGGGGAATAACCCAGGGTCATTCCCGGCCTCAACATTTCAGGGTTGTACCCGTTTCTTGGCGGTTTCATCACGGCTTCGAGGTCGCCATCAGGTCTTTGGCACCCGCAAACGCCGCCGCAATCGCTTCGGCATGACTGCTGGACTTCTTGACGTTCAACGTCGTCTTGAAGCCGTTAGTGTCGCGCAAGGAGAACTCAATCCCCTCGGACGCCCATAAGAACCGTTGCGATTGAATCGAAAGGGACCCGTCCGGGCCGCGAGTGCCGGTGATGTTCGCACACCCGGCACACAACAGCCCGAGGACGGCCAGTATTGACACTCGCGTTTTCATGCTTCCGGTTGCTCCGGTTCAGGCTCCGGCTCCGGCGGTGTCGGTTCGTTGCCGGGGACCTTGTAGTCCAGGTTCAATGCCGCCGCGTTAATGGCGCTGATGCCGGACTTGATTTCTTCGACGGCGCTGACCAGTTCCGGGCTGGCCTCATTGGCCTTACTGAGCAGGTCCTCGATTTTCGCCAGCAACCCGTCGGTGTCCTGCTCGATGCGCCGGAGCGTTGCCATAGCCGTTTCCTGCGCGGACCGAACTTCTTGTAATTGCACGATGATTTCTTCTTGTGTCGCCATAATCCGTTTGAGTTTTCGTTCCAGGCCGATTGTGAGTACAAGGTTGAGACGCTTCGGCCTTTGATAGCATCCCACCAAAACGGCTACCCATAATAACAGAAACGCAACGCAGACGAAAAGCACTAAGGTCATGGCGTCAGCCGCTTTTCGAGCCGGTCTTGCGTTTCCCGGATGTGTTTGATTTCAGTCAAAATAACCTGAACCTGAGATTCAACCGCTCGCAACGAATGGATGGACTCCTCCAGCCGGTCAAAACGTTTGTTCGAGAGCGATATGTGACTGTCCAGCGCAATACTTCCACGCGCTTCTATCTGTTCGATGCGCGAGATAGCATTGGCGTGCATGAGCGAGTGAACGCTGAGTTGTTGTCCGTAGGAAATGACGGTGTTCCCGAGCCAACACAGCCCGGCCACCGTCAGGCTGCTGACAATGGCCTGAAATATCGAGAACCAGCTTGCACCACGTTGTCCGTTGTCAGCCATAGACCATTTTACACGTATCCGCCGCCGAGCGCCATCCTGAGCTTCTGAACCGCCGCAAACAGGTTAGCCGTCTCAGGCTGCGTCAACCCATCGTGAATCGCCATGAACGAAATGCGGGCGGAGGAGTAATAAGCCAAAGAATAGTCAACGCCGTCATAAAAATCTGATGCGAATAACGCGACCGTCACAGGGTCGCCAGGAAGTTTTGTGTAATCTTCTGGAGGAATACCTGAACTTGTGTTTGTGTTAGTCAAAGATAGCACACTTGAGCCTGTTCCGTGATAATAACTGAGCAAATCAAACGCGGTGCGTGAGCCGGAATGAAAACCAGTTGTAATCAATCCTAACCCAGACTCAACAAAAGCATCCATCCGTCCGTTGCCTGCAATCAATTCTTCATTGCTATCAGAAATTGAAAAGGAATATAATAAAAGATGACCCTCTTCAGCCGCTCCAATATGAAAATGCGGACTAGCATTCAGGTTGCCTGTATCTGTAATGTAAACCGTCATGCCCGAGCTAGTGTTTATCGGGCCGAACTGTGTGTCCGGCACAAGGCCGGTGTCCATGTATTTGCTTTCGCCGTCTCCTTTCAACCCGTCCTTGGTCAGGTCAGCATCAGTAAATCCGTAGTTTATAAATGGCGACACGCCGTTGCTGGGCTGCCAGATGAGCGGATACTTCATCGCCGCTATCGAGTCCGGGATAACCGGGTTCACCACCTTCAGCTTGGACGTTAAACCGTAGCGGTCCAGGTCATGGCAGAACTCGCAAACCGCTTTGATGGTGTCGTCAGACGGCAACGCCACCGAATCAGCTTCCATCCGCGCCAGCCAATCATCCACCAGTGGATGCTCGCACGTTGACGGCGTTTGGCTCGCGTTAAACCATTCGCACAGCAGGGAAGCCCGCATCGCCCATAACATGCTGCGCGGCATCCCGAGGTAGCATCGCGCTTCGCTGATGAGATTTGCGGCGGTGCATATCATGGCGACCGTTTCTTCAAAACCTCTTTGCACCACTGGCAGAGCAGGCTAAGCCTGACTGCCGCGTTAAGCTGTTTCGGCAGACACGCGAAGCACCTCGCCTGGGCGAGTAATGCCTTGGCCGAACAAATCATTCGCGCTTAGAGCTTGTTGACGATGTTGCAGAGCAGCAACGTGGCGATTGCGTCGGCCTGGGCCGTGGTCACGCCCATAAACCCCGCCGCCGCCGCCTGCTGCGCCAAAACCTTCGGGTCAGTGCTGCCACCGGCTATCTGCGCCAGCAAATATAACTCGATGCTTTTCTGGACCTTTACGTCCCCGATACAAAAGCACTTCGCCGCGTCAGCCAACTCCGAGGGATTATCACAGGATAAGGCCATAAATCAGATTGGTGCCCGGGCGCACCCGCTCTGGACACGCCCGGGTCTGGATTAAGTTCTGAGCTTCTGCTCTGTCAGGTCGCTAATCTGGCACAGCAACCGCATCAAAGCGCCGTTCACCTGGTCCGGCGACGCGCAAGGCAGGCATTTGCCCTTGTCAATCAGGTTGCCGACCATCATTTCGTTGCCCGAATAGGCGACATTCGCTGCCAGTATCAGAATAATCTGGAGCAGTTGCGTTTGGCTGAAACACGAATAACACGCCCCGTCCTTAATCAGCTTCGCGATGTCGTCTGGCAGGGTATAGACGCTCGACTCGTTCAGAACGGTCAAATAGTCGTTCAACACCACTACCAGCAACATCTTGAGTTGCGATTCAGACAGGCACGGCAGGCATTTGCCCTGGTCAACGCTGACCATGTTCTTCGGTTTCTCGCAATTAACAGTGATGGGCATTTTACATTTCCTCCTCTCCGGCCAGCGCCGCCAGTTCGCTGCCTTCGATGCTCAATGGTTCTTCTTCTTCCATGCCTGCCTCGGGCGCAGCGGCGGCGACTTCGAGCGATACCTCGTCACCAAAGTCTTTCTTCACCCGAAACGTCACGGTTTGGCCTTCCTTGACCTCGCCCGGCAGCTTCGACTTGGAAACCAAAATCTCTGCTGTCTCAGCGGCTTCGTCGTCCACCGAAGCCTGGCCTTCGGCGGGAGTTTCCGGCTCCGTCACCGGTGCGTTGCGATAGTCCTCGTCCAACTCGTCCTCAGAGGGAACATATTTCGGCATAAATAACCTTTCTGGTTCGATAAGGTCCCGGGAGGGAGGACCGACCGGCAAACAAGGAAAACAGCCAGCCCTCCGCTCCCGGTTCCTCACCCACTCATTATGTGCTGCTTACGGAGTGTCTTTCCACGGGATATTGATGCTCGTACAAGCCGAGCCGGTCAATATCAGATTGGTGCCGTTGGTGCTCCAGACTCCCAGCGCAGACAATTTGGCGTTCATCTCGTTCACCAACGCCTGAATGGTAGTGCTGCCAGAAATCGCCGGATGCACAATCATCATTCCGTTGCAACGGATGCTGTTGGCCGGGACCTCGTAGGTCGCAGTCCCCGGAGTATTATCACTCTTGATGGGAACTTGCGAGATTACGTAGGGCGTGCCGGTCACGCACGGTTCATTGGCGCTTCCGTAGTGCTGAGCCGGGTAGCCCGGGTCAGGCGCACACGTAGGAATGTCAACGATGCAAGCGGGTTCGCGCAGGCTGATAAACGCTTCCGCCAGTTCGGGATATTCCGCCTTGATGGCACCGCCAAAGTCCGTGATGAACTTGCCTTTATTCCGGCGGCTGTTGTCCACCGGAATCGGGATTTGAATGTCATTCCCCGACGCATCCTTGGCGACCGCCGTTCCGCAGGTCAGGTTGTCGAGGACAAACTGCCATTTCCCGGCAAAATCGCGGGCCGCAAACGGCATTTCGGGATTGATGGCCTTGGAATCGCGAACCAGAGAGGTCATGGCTTTGCGATGCCAGATGAAATCAATCTGCACCGGGGCATTGTCGTAGTCGTTGTTCACATCTTCCTTGATGCCTTCCGTAGCCGCGATATTGCGATACGGATAAACCACATCGAGGACCACAACGCCGGTGCCCTGGTTGTAGGACCGAATGTTGAATCTGAGGGAATACGCATCGGCACGCAGACCGAAATTGCCCACGCTGCCCGTCCAGCCGTACTTGTAGTACTTGGCCGCATCCGAGAAGGACTGGAAGCGCCAGTGGTCGGTCAGATTGGAATCACCCTCCACGAGGTTCCAAACCGTTTCCATGTGCGTCACCAACTCAAGCATCGGCTGAGCGTTCTTCACGATAGAACCGCCCTCAGCCCCGGCTCGAATCTGCGGGTCAACCCGGCGCTGCAAATGCCGTGCGCTGAGTTTGCTGGTCGGCAGGGCGCTGCCGCCCGCCGTCACCGGCGTCAGCGTAAGCTGCGTCATGTCCGCGTTCCAGGTCGCATTGACCGCCGTGAATCCGTTGTTGTTGCAGACCCACCGGAACTTGGCGATTCTCAGCGCCTCGGTACGGAAACGATACGACCAGACAATCGTGCTAATCCGGCGCAAAACCCGGACGAAATGCGCGAATTGCTGTGTCGCACGGTCCGCCGATAGAATCAGGTCCCAACAGAACAGGTCCGTTTCGTAGCTGGTCTGCTGCAACTTGTAGCTGTCCCGTGTAAATCCGAGACCGATTTTCGTGCTGGCCGGGTCGCAAGGAGCGCCTACGCAAGACGCGGCCTGAACATCCGTCCATGCGCCGAGCTTTGGAAACACGTTCTCAAAGCGGTCGAAAGTATGCTCGACACCGTCATTAGCCGGGAATCGCCCGGTTGAAACGTGCCCGACCCACTGACTGTCCAGCGGGTGCATACTCATAATGATGTTATCGTCGAGGTGCTCGACTTTCCTGCTGATATAATCCGCAAATGCGGTACAACTGATAGCCATATTTCAAAAGCCTTTCGCTATAAGATTGATTGTTGCGAGAACGCTTCGAGGGGACACACACGTATCACCTGCGTTCTACGTTATGTCCAAGGCACTTTCAGCCAAGATTGAAGCTGCGAGCTTCTAAAACCGCGTGCGGGCGACGAGGCCGCTTACGTCAATGCTGCAATAGTCCAGCTTTGCGGATATGTCAAATCAAACTAGTCCCGAATCACCGCCAGAATGTCGGACTGCTTCACCATGCGATAGCGTTCGCCTATGCTTCGCTGCATGGGGATCCCCGCCTGCGGGCTGATTAAGACCTTGTCGCCTATCCCAAACTCAGGCATCAGCATCATGCCATTGGCTATTGTCGGCCACGCACCGCACGCACGGACAATCCCGGTCAAAGCGCCTGGTTTAACCGGGTCCAAGTGCGTTTCCTGAACTTCCTCTGGCGATTTGCTGCGATTGGGAATCTCCAGCCCCCCGGCGGTAGTTTGCCTCGGGGCCGATACTTCCACCAACACTTTCCCGGTCAACGGCTTGATGTTCGTCATTTATCCAAGGCCCGCAATTCATCCTCAGCCGTCTCCAACCATCCCTTCGAGGATGCCTGCCGCGACGGTCTCCCGGCGCTTCCGGCATCCGGCGTCGAGCTTTCGTATTGGCTCAATGATGCCTCCAACTCCTTAATCCTGGCCCTTGCCTTCTTGAGTTCAACCAGCTTTCGGTCATGGTTTGCCATCTTAATCCGGGCTAGAGCATGTAGCTGGACTCTCTGCACATCTGACAGCGGTTTGCCGTCTTTGACCGTGCTTTTGAACGCTTCCGGCAACGCATCCATCTGTTCCGGCGTCAGCCCTTTCTCACCGACAAACATCAGGTTTGCCAAGGCAAAGCCCTTGGTATGCGCCGCAACGTCGTCCGGGTCGGTCTCGTCAGCCTTGTAGGCCCTCGGGAAGCGTTCTTCCATGCTCTTGTTGATTTCCGTCCAGCGATTGGCTAGCTCTCGATGCCGTTCGGCGGCGCTGGTTTCAAGCTGCTTTTGCGCTTCAACCGCCCGCTCCAGCGCATTACGCTCCGCTTCCAACTTCGCTCCTGAAAGCTGGCGCAGTCTCTCGATATGCTGAATTACCCTTGGTGCCGAAGCGCCGAACTGGCGTTGCGCAACGTCGTCCAATTCGCTGTCGTTCATCGCACCAAGCCGCAGCAAATCCGCCTTGGTCGCCATGCGCGATTCGCCCGTTTCATCGTCTGTGATTCTAAGCCTGCCGAATTGGGCTACTGCCTCATTAAACGCCTTGCGATAAGGCTCGTCGTATTTCTCCTTGTACTCGCTGCTTCGAGTGTAATCCAGAAAGCTAATCTGCTTCTCCAGTTCAGCGTTGCGCTGTTCAATCTTCGCCAGCTTATCCGACATGCTCTTGAGTTCATCCGGCTTTGGATTGCCTTCAAGCTCCTGAACCTTCTGCCGCAATCGCTGAACCTCCGGCTCAAGCTCCTCCCGAACCCGCTTCTTGAGGCCGTCATACGCGGTCCGCAACTCCGCCGCCTTAACCGGCTTTGGGACATCGGTGGCCTGTTCCGTGGGCTTTTGCGGGTCGCTGATTGCTGGTTTGGCTCTCTCCGCAGGCTTTTGGCCCGCGCCGCTGGCAGGTGACGCGGCGGCAGACGCGGCGGCAGGCGCGGAGCCTTGCTTGTCCATTTCTGCGAAATCGGCCATTTCAGCCGCCATAAAGTCATCCGCTGACCTCTCAGTTGGAGCGGCGGGCTGTTGAGCTTGTGCCGGTGGCGCTTGAGTGGTTGTGTCAGTTCCCATAGGTCAATAGTGCAGTTGTTTTTCGGTTGCGGGTGTCTTTGGTTTCTCTGCTTCGTGCAAACGCAATAAAATGTCAATGACTCTTGCCGCTCCCCACATCTGCGAATTGGCATCAATCGCAACGTAAGGGTCAACGGGTGTTCCCGGAAAGGCGGTTGGACGCATTTCCGACTGCAATTGCAGCAGGGCATAATCGCAGGCCGTCCGCAAAGCCTGGCTTTCCGCTATGGCCTTGAATGAACCGGCGGCGCCGGATAACAGGAATCGTTGTTTCGGTGTTTCCATGAATCAATAGAAAGTCACATCGCGCTTGTCCCAGTTCTTCGGCTTGCGCCGAATCTTTACCCTGTGAAGATTCTGTCTTTCTTGGCCGGGCTTTTTTTCCGGTGAGGTAGATGGCTTTTTTGGCGCAGGCGCGCCTTGGCAGGCAGGAGATTTCGGCTCGTTCATAACCGAAAACTAATCTGCCGTTAATCAGTAGTCAACCCTGTTCTCCGACTTCGCCGGTTTCTTCGCCAAGGCTTTGCGCCGCCTCAGTCAATTTCTTGAATCGGTTGGACATGAGTTCGTGCCGCGTCATAGCGCCTTGCCGCTGCAAATCTGCCGCTAACTGCTGGTCTTTGCGTTTCTCGGCCAGTTGGAATTGGACCTCCTTCTGCCGTGTTCGTGCCGCCGCCGACCGTTCGGCAATTTGCGCCTTGGTCTGCGCCTGCATCAGCATCGCCTGGACCTTAGCCATTTCTTTCGGGTCCATCTGACCGTTCCCGCCGCCTTGCTCGGCCTGGGCCTGCATTTGCTGCTGGAGCCGTTGCCCGAACGCCTTGATGTGGTTGGTCAATTCGCCAAGCACATCCTGGAACTTGCGCACTTTCTCGCTGGCGTTCTTGTTGGTTGCCATCACTTCTAGGACAGCCGCGATATGTTTGACCATGTTCGCCATCCCGGCCAATTCTTTCGGGTCAGTCATGCCGCCGGACTCGACAACCTTGTTGACCGTGAACGCAAGGTCGCCCAACCAAACCGTGGCGAAATCCTCATGGACAGCGTCACGCGGCAGCACATAGGGCAGGCCCGCCATAAGCCGTTGCGTGGCGTTCTGCGCGTTAAGCTGCGAATCGCTGATTGGCTTGTTCTCGCCAATCGGGGCAATTTCCTCCGCCAGCCCGGGTTGGTCTGTCGAGTAAAGAACGCTCAAATGGTCAACGACGCGCTGGCCCTCGGGCGGGAGGTTCTGCCGAATCTGCTGCAAAAAGCCTATGGTCGCCATTTGCACGGTCTTATTGCCGCCGCCAAGGACCCGGTCAGGCTCGATGGACCATTTTTCCTCGGTCAACATATCCGGCGGGATGCCGTCGTTGAGGCATCGCAATCTAAACTCGCGGGCCATCGGGTCGCGATTGTTGGCGAGGCATAAGCGCCGGAACATTTCGCGATATTTGAACGCGGAATAGGTGTAGGCTTGCTCAAGAATGCTCGAAGCCAATGCCTGGGACGAGTTCACGATTGCCATTGTTTCGGTCGCCGTGCGTTCCCCTTTAACGCCGCCTTGTGTCGAGGCGTAATCCTGCGAATAGGTCGTCGCGCTATCGGATATGAGCTTTTGATTTCGCGCAAATGCCATGTTCAGAAGTTCAGAGTTCGGCGTGAACCTTTCCTGCGGGGTCAAGAACCGGATGCCCTGGGGGATGATTCCCATGTGCTCGAAGTTGGCCTTTTTGAGCCGCAACAAGTCCTGATTCCCGGCGGTTTGGAAGAACCACATCAGTTGCTCGAAAATCGCCTCGTTGAACTTACAATGCAGCCGGTCTTGCAGGTCGCAAACCCCCCACAACATCCATCCCAGTCCGCGAACGCTGTGATACTTGAACGGGGCATACGGTGAGCAATCGCCAAACTGGCAAAAGAGGATTTGGCTAATCGAATCCGCGTAGCGCCGCTTGCCCGAACTGTAAAGGAATCCTCCGCCCTTGCCGCTTTCATCCGCGCCATTTCGTGATGGCGGCATGGTTGTGCTGGAGTCCGGGCCAACGCCCCAGTCCAGCAACACCCGCCTATGCCAGCCGCCGCCCAGGTCGTCGTCGCGGAAATAGAAGTCCCAAACATCAATCGTCGGCGTTGCGTCACTCCCGAAATAGCCCTTGTCCTGCTTAATCAGTTCTTCAATGCGCTCGGGCATGTACTGATACGCCAGCGCATTTGGGCTTTTGCGCAACTCATCCCGGACGTAGTCCAACTGTGCCCGGACAAGGTCCATGTTCCATCCGGGGTCAACCCTCGGGCCGTAGGTCATTTCGTAAAGCTGAGTCGCGCTCCATTCACGGAAAACCGCAAAGTATTGCAGGTTGTCAAAGTCGTCTATTTCGGTCTCAGACGGCACCAAAAGGCTGCCAACGGGAATCGCGGTTGGAATAATGACGCTGCGGTTCTTCCACATGCTCGGGCCAACGCCGAACAGGAGAGTGTTCGCCCCCTCGGCGCGGATATGCCCAATCATCCGTCGGTCACGCTTCAACAACTGATTGGCGTGCTTGGTGGCGATAACGGACCATTGAGCTTGCTTGTGCTTGGGGCCGCAATCAGGCCGTGCGGTAAAGAAATTGGTCGGCTTGATGAAGGCGTTAGTCCACTGTTTCCGGGCCTGACTCAGTACATTCGGGCCTTCAAGGCTGCTCCGGTTGACCTGGATGTGATTTTCCTCCGCTGTCGCCTCATCAAATGGCGGATTGCCGTTGTAGGTCTTTAACAGAATGGCGCGGTCTGCTGCTCGGGGTTGCTCGCTGACACGCATATCCCACAGGATTTGCTCTACTAATGCAACATTATCGAATCGCATATCCGCACCTTAACCCGATTTCAGCTTTAATCAATATCCCTTGCGAATCAGGCCAATCCCCCATCGTTCCTTTGACCGGCATATCTCACGGCTGACGAGTTTGCCCGGAGAAGATTCCAGAACCTTCTCGAACACCTTGCGCACATCAGGATATTCTTGGCCCATGTCATGGAAGGCAATCAGTCCGCCAAGTCGAACCAATGGCGAATAGTTAATCCAATCAGCCATGCACGTTGTATAATCATGCCCGCCGTCAATGAACAGGAAATCCACCTCGGGCAAGAGTTTCTTCACTATTTCAACCGTTTTCGGGTCGGTTGAATTGCGGTCTAGGCAGTAAAACTCATGCCCGAAACGGCGGGCCGTCTGGTGCCAGGCAATCTCGTGCCCATACTTCTGCTTTTCGTAGCGCGGGTCGAACGGAGGGACAATCTGGTCCACCGACACTACGACGGCGTTGCGCTCGCAGGTCTCCATGAAACGTTCCAGGCTTTCGCCGTGCAACGAGCCTATCTCAAGGATATGGCGGCAGGGTTTAAGCTCGTAAATCTCGTTGAGCAGCGCGGAAAACTCCAGCGGGTCTTGGTATTCCATAAATCAACTCAGTTTTGGAGCATTATTCCAGCGGCCAGGCTCAAGGAAGTTGAACAGTGAATACGCCTTGGGCGCAAATACCGGCTGATGCTCGGTTAAAACTTCGGAAATTATCACCCAGTCGCCGTGAAACTGGCTGCCAAATCGAAACTGACGCAACAGTTTGCCGGTCAAAATCATCTGCTGCCCGCTGACCAAGCCATGTTTCAGATTTTCCGGCATAGCCTCCAGGGTAGATGCTGCGTGAGGAGAAGTGCTCGGCATGTTCTGACCGCGTTTCATGCCGGTCACAATAAAATCTCCGTCAATGGCATCTAGCTCTTGAAAGAAGTTGTCCTCAATCCAGTCGTCGTCGTTGAGGATGAAAACCCTTGCGTCGTCCTCGAACTCACCGTGCCGGATAAAGAAGTTGCTCTTGCTGTGCCCGGGATACCAGTCAGGAGGATTCGGCGGCGACCATAACGGCCTGACCCATTCTGGAAGTTTCGGAATCAGGTCGCTGCCTTTCTTGTCCGCATCGAATATGGGATGCCAGGTCACTCCAACCTTTGCAAACGGGGCCAGGTTTCTGAGATAAAAGTTGATGTGGTTGAACCGGGAAAACGGAGTTTGAATGTGATACTTATGCTTCAAAGGCACCGGAGGCCGCCACCAGTTTGAGTTCGGTCGCTCGTAGTCAAACATTCTCGGCTTCCTTGGGGAGTTGTCTCCAATCCAGCGTTCGGCCAAACATCGCAGCGCCAGGTTTTTGAAGCTGTCGCAATTCTCTGGAACAGGCGTAAGCTGCGACAGGTATTCTCCCGTTGCCCACCAAAAGTTGCCACCAAAGAATCTCCCCGGCAAAATCGGCCTGCAATCCGGGTCAACCAAGTTGACACCAACAGCATCATATCCCTTCTCCAAGTCTGAAACGCAGACTTTCCAGTTCCGCACATTAAACTTTTCCATAGACATCCGTTCCAAGATTTTTCTTGGGTCGTGTGGAGCGGTGACGCCCTTGCTGTGGTGGTAAAACACCGCCCAATCCTCGTGGCCGGGAAGCCACTTTCGCAAGAGCGCAATCGTCGGCAATTCGCTGATTGACCCGGGAGGATGCACATGAAGGACTGCCTTGGCAGGCATTAACCTCCGTATCTCGCTGGCGTCCTCCTCGCCTCCGTTCAAGCAGACATGGATTTCCTCCGCCGCATCGGCCAAGCCGCTTTCGCGCAGCGCCTCGAATTGTGAGTCAACAATGTTGATTGCCGTTTCTTTGTCCGGGATGTATTCGCCGGAAATCTTACAGTGATACCAGATTGCTATTTTTTTCATTCAAATTGCCTATCGGCACCAGATGACCAAAACCGCCTTGCTTCATTTGTGCCATCACGCCAAGCGTCTGTGTGATTGCACCACATTAAACAGTTCGATTGGTCGCCGCGCCAGAGGATGTTTTTTGGCAACCGCCATTCACCCGGCTTCCATTCGCCGTCCCAGGTGACGAGCATCGCTGGCTTTCCAACCGTGTAATGGACCCACCGCCAAAATGCGCCCTTGCCATGCTCAAAATCATACCTACCGGCCCCATCGTTGTATTTCCAAAATAATTTCGCAAAATCGGCGATTAACGCCGGGGAAGAACAGAACGCGGTGGTGTTCAGATGCGCTCGAACAAGATGGCTGGAAAACGGGCCGTAAATGCCTTCGCCATGCTTTTCCCATGCGTCTTTCAATCGTTTGAGCCAGCCGTGACGGTGGAAATAGACCGATTCACCCAGGCACACCAGCATGTCATAATCCTTTGCCGGGCCGGTCGCCATGTCAATGTAAGTGTCAATGTCAAATCCTTTCGTGTTCTCACGCGGATAAAACTTCGGCTTCACATACGAGAAAATGGCGGACAACAACCCCGACAACGGCCCGCCGTTGCAGCAAATGAACAGGTCATGCTCGGCCTCGGCGTCGTATTCCTTGTAAGTGACAACAAAGCGAGAGGCAAAATCGTCCGTCAATTTCCCATGAGTGACTGCGATATAGCAAACCGCTATTTTCATCGGTCGCGACGCGCAATCCAGCAGTTCGGCGGAAACTCTTTCAGGATTTCAGGTTTCGTGTGTTTCAAGATATGGTCCAGCGGCGTCCAAACCTTGAGACGCATCAGGCACTTGCACACATCGCAAGATTTCAGAAGCTCATCGTAAGGCGTGGACAATGTCTTATGCTTGCTGGATTCCAAGGTTGCCTTGATGATTTCAGCCGGAGCGACTGTGTACCAGCTTCCCTCGATGTTTTTGGGGCAGCCAGCGCAAATCATGGCCCGCATACTGGCAAGCTCGGGGTCAACCGGGTCTCCGCCCGAAGTAAGCCAGTCCAGAATAATCGTCGTTCCTTGAGCCGCACGCTTAATGTCCGCAGCAGCCGCCACGACGCGGGACGGAAGGCGACTGCTGCTTGGTTGGAAAAAACTTGGTGCGGGAGGTTCGGGGATTCCAAGCCTAAGCCGGGTGTATTTCTCCAGTTCCTCAGCCACCAAGGTCGGGTTGGTGGCTAGCTTATGTTTCTCAGTGATGGCTTTGTTTGCCAAACGATGTTTGACAATCGCGTCAACCGAAGCGTCAAAGCCAACCAAGGCCATTGGGTTCGTCCATCCCGTTTGCGGCTGGCGAAAGGCCCAACCGCCATTCGGGAATGTGTGCCGGTCTAATTGTGGATGTTCCATAATCAACGATAGTTCAGTTGTCTTTTCTTTATATCACTCCGGTATTTTTGCAATTCGATAGCCAAATAATCGTCCTGACGCGCTCCGCCACCCTCGCTCTCGGGCAGCTTTTCAATCATAAATCCAAGCCGCCGCGCCCCCTCAAGGCAAAGAGCGCACCAATCCGCCAAGTCCGGTGAACGGCCAATGCGCTCCTTCATCTTATGCTTTGGCTCGACCGAAATGCGGTTGTGTTTCGATTCCCATTTCCTCATGCAAAGCTCGTCAACCACATCATCCGGCAGGGACCGCACCTGGCGCGACATGATGGCGTAGCGCACCTGGTAGTGCAATTCTGACACCAACCGGTCATAGTGCTCGCGGCATGTGGTCAACCGCCGCGTTCGAGTCTGATGGTCATACGTGAACAGGCCCGCCGCAACCGGACGGTCCGTCGGCGTGCCGCCGAACTCGACCGGATTACATTCCGCCGACCAAACACTGGCAATCGCGGTTCCCAGTCCGCCGCGACCCGTCGAGTCATGGAAGAAATGCGCCGGAGGAATGTCGTTGCGCTCGCAATAATCCCTGACCCAAACCGCCAGTTGTTCCTCGGGGCTGGTAGCGGATTTGACGATAACCGGGATTATCTGCGGCGGATGAAAGGCAATCACGATGGTCCCGCTAATGTCCTCGCCAAACTCGATATGGCCGCAAACCGCACGGTCGCCGCCGTAGGCCGAATCCAAGGCGCAGACCTTGACCAATTCGCCGCCTTTCCAGACAGCAGGCTCTTGCGCCCCGTAATTCCGGCAAAGGTCGCGTGTGATAATGCGGTCCTCCAGCGTGCCGACCTTCATGCAGCCAACGCATTGTGAGTAATACTCGAATGAATCCTTGGAAAAGAACGACAGGGTGTCGTCAATTTTCTTCTGGCTAATCAGGTACTTATAGCGCGGTTTGTCCGGGGGGTAATCGAAGTTGGGCGAATCTGTCCCTATCAGGTTCACGCAGATGCCGTTCATAAACCGGGTTTTCCAAACCTCAGTCTTTTTCGGCTCCAGATGAGAGGCCCAGCCGTCCAGCGGCTCGGCGGCGCGGCCAAGCGGGTCCAGCGGGTCGGACGGGTTTCCGACAATAATCGCCCGGAAATCCTCGTTTTTGTTCAGGTTGGAAAACGCGCTCAGGAAGCTGCTGCCCATCGCAGAAGCCTCATCGGCAATCAATCGCATCCGTTTCTGCTTGATGCCAATCCATTTCCCCAGGCCGATAAACTTTCCGCTTTGAATCGTCGGGATTCCAATAATGCCCTTGCGCATGTCACGCACGGAACGGTTGGCATAATCGCCGTCCTCGATTTCGTCCGTGGTAATTGCTATCCGGCTTTCCAGCAGGTTTCCGGGAAGGAAGCTGTATCTCTCGATGGCTTCCTGCCATAGCATGGTAATTTCTGCCCATACCCGAAGTCGCAGGCCGCGAATGTCGGTCGAAGATACCAACACACAGGTTTCATCTGGGTGGCAGAAATACTCCACCAAGTAAATCCACGAGGCTTCATGTGTTTTCCCGCTTGACCCAGGCCCAATTAAGACTGTGATGCGGTTGTTCAGGATGGAATCCCGGCACAGGCGATGCCAGCGGTGGTCGTCCAGCTTCGGCCACAGCAGCTTGCGCATGGTTTCGTAGTGGTAGGACAGTCCGTTGCCGTATTTCTGGCCGCCCATCGTGATATACCCGCCCGCTCGAATCATTTGCATTTCGATTTCGACTTGTGTGGCGGTCTTGCCCCAGTCCAGTCCGTACAGCGTTGCCATAGCCGTTTAATACATTGACTTTAAGTGGCTTTCAAGCGAAAGAGACTTTATGCGACTGCGATTAACTCTGTTTTCGTTGCTGGTGACATTCTCGGTTCTGGCGCAACCCGTCACCTATTACATTCAAGGATTGCATCGGCAACCCAACGCCAAGCTCGCCCGCGAATATCTCGGCATTGTGGATTGTATCACAAATTATTTCCCGCCAGGTTGCGATTCTCTAACGAACTGGTGTTCATGGCAGCCAGAGGATTTCACGCCTTTACCGTATAGCATTGGGCTTTCAAACCTGTTATTGACCGTTGGAGAAGCAGGAACGGCGACAAACCTAGCATCAGGCTTGATTGCGACCAACCTGACCCTGATAAACAATACCAATTCGTTTTCCGGCATCGAGAGTGGATGGAGCTTTACCGGCATCCTGCAAGGGGACGGGTCAGGATTGACCAATCTGAACGCATCATACCTGACTCAAGGTGAAGTGCCATTGGCGCGGTTGAGCGGGATTACCTCGAACCAGCTTGACCCGGGCACATGGTTTCTGGCGACGAACGCGGTGGGCGGCGGCGCGCCGCCCGGGTGGTGCGATAACCTGACGAACTGGTGCTCGACTGTGCCGTCCAATTTCACGACGTTCGCTTACAGCCTCGCCATGTCGAACTATTTTCAACGCACAAACCCGGTGATGATTATGCACAGTGACGAATATGTCGCCTGGCAAACCAACGGGTTTATGGCGATGGGACCCGGCACCAACCGGCTCGGGCTGATATTAAGCAACGGGTTCAGCCGCGCAACAATGGACAGTTATTGCGGCGTCTATAAACCGTTTTTGACCACTGACGGCACGAATTGGTTTAGTTATCCCACAAATGTCCCGGTCGAGTTTGGCCTGCTCCAAGACCTGGCCGCGCCGGACTGCACGCCGGCCGGGATCTCGAACCTGGTTGTATTCTCGTTCAATAACCCGGGACGGTTTCATGTCACGAACATTTTGTTTTCGCAATATCTGATTGTGGACCGTCCGAAATGGGAGTTGCAGGCCGCGCCGTTTCACACCGTGAAAGTGTATGCGCAAAAAGCCGTGAAGAACCAGACGAACTGGGCGTTTATCCCGGCGCAAACGCGAGTGGACTATCACAATAACCATGAGCGTTATACGGACGAATGGCAACGCACTTTAACGGTATCCGGCGCGACTAATCGTCTGGAATGGCAATGGTTGCAAACCAATATCTGGACCTTGACCGCGCCTTCCCGGCCTGCGATTGACGTTTCGTCGTATTCAATCTCACTCGATAGCTACACCAATTTCACCGTGATTTTGCCTGCGGCATATACCTCCAGCGTGCCGGTAGTGTTATACACGCATTACCTGGTGCCGACCGATTGGCGGGCTTTGCCGCGCACAACGACAATCGTTGGGAACACATTGAAAATTACATTCTCGGTGCCGTCGGTGGATGTCGGGTTTTTCAAAATCGTTTTGGACAATGCTACCCCGGCCATCGGCGCGTTAAACGGTGTGCTGGAACTGACGCCGCGAACCGTTGCGGCGACCAACTCGACGACATGGAATCGCGGCGCGGGTTTGTTCTGTTTCGACGCGAATAATCTGTATGTCAGCACCGGCACGAACTCGTGGAAGATGCTGAGCTTGACCGGGTCCGGTTCGGGAAGTTTTGTGCTGGAAAACTTCCTGTTCTCGAATGATGCCAGAACCAATCAGATAGGTTTTGCCGCCAACGGCACCAACTACGGCCTTGCCATCGGAGGTAAAGAGGGCATTTCTCCAGCGCTAGGCTACAACTACGGCGCGGCAGTCGGCGTCTCAAGCGAGGGCTACGATTATGGCGCTTCACTGGGATACCAAGCTAATGGAAAAAACAAAGGCGTGGCTATCGGTTATAGAAGCAACGGACGCGATAACGGCGTTTCCATCGGATACAGCAACTATGCCGCCGGAGGTGTTTCAGTTGGTCATTCCTCCAGTGCCGGGACATTAGGCGTTGCGATTGGCAGAAATTGCAAGACCATTGACGATGGAATTGCCATTGGCTACGCCAGCACCAACGGACCGACTGGCGGGACCGGCTATCGTTCAATCGCCATCGGCTATAAAGCGATTGTGCCGGACGGGTTCGGCGGAACGATTGAGCTTGGCGAGGGGACCGCGAGTTTGAATGGCGGATTTAACCTTTGGGGAAAAGGAATCGCGGATAAATCGGCTAATCTATTTGCCAATACCCTGATTGTGACTAATGGAGCGTCAATAAATAGCAGATTAACGGTCAACGGAACCGACGGAATAACCACAAACATAATCACGGGCACTGGCGTCATGTTGTGCATCACGAATGGCGTGCTTTTGAGGGCAGTTGCGGGCGAGCACGAGTTTTTGCGGCTCAAACCGACTACGATTAACAACAGCAACGATTCAACCTTTGGGTTTGGCGCGGGTCTAATCTGCGCCGATTCAAGCCACATCTACGTTTCAACCGGAACCAACAAATGGAAACGAGTCAGTCTTACAAGCTGGTAATGCTGGTGGCAGGCATGGCCTTTGCCGTTGCCGGTGTTGAGCCTCCGCCGGTGCCCAAGTCCATGCCGCAACCTCCAGCACCGCGAATCTACTCATTTTCGGCCAGAGCAACCGACGTTGACGGTGTTCAAAGCGTTTGGTCAGACGAGCATCTATGGACCAACACCGTCAAAGCCCGCGTGGTTCTCGTCGAATTGACACCTGGGTTCTCGGAATACCCAGTGACCAATTTCTCCGTGCGATTCAAGAAGCCGCCCGGGACGCAATATGTCTCTACCAACCATTTCGGAACGAACACGATTGGTTCTGTGCGAATCGCAAAGGAGCCTGTCACGAACCGGGTGTTTGCGGTTTCAACCGTCTCGACCGGAATGTTCTATGCCGATAAGCTGTCCGGTCCGTGGACCTACACCAGCGAGACAAACGTCCTGCACTTGAATCCGAAGTCCGGCAACAGGTTTTATCGGGCTGTCACTGGCGGAACGCTCACTTGGCAGCAGGTCTGGTTCTAATGCTCGAAGCCGAAACATGCTCGAAGTGCGGAGGACCGCTGACGCGATACGTCACCCACGAGCATTACACGACCGTTGACGGCGAAATCCGAACCTATGTGAAGCGGGTCATGCGTTGTAAAGCCTGCTACAATGCCAAGCGCAGGGAATGGAACCGGAGTGTGAGAGATAAGCGGAAGGACAAGAGCTACTATATCCGCGACTTGCTCAGCATGAAGCGAAAGCCGACCGTCAAACGGCAGCACCCGTCATTTTGGCCCCAGTGGTTAGTCGAGCTAAAACACTGTCACCTCAAACTATTGCGATTATGCCGAAAATAAAGACCACCGCTGAGATATTCGAGGTCCTCTGCCATGAAATAGACGAATGCCATCATGGCCGCACGGACTTTATGCGTTCCAAGGCCATCTGCCAGCTTGTCGGCACGCTGATAAATGTTGCCAAGCTCCAAATGGAAGCAAATGAAAACGAGGATAAAGCCCGGGGGATTGCGATGTTGGCATATACGCCAAACGACGATGAACTAGACCGGGCAACAGCGCGATTGGAAGAACTCGGGAAGGCGATTCGAGTCCTTGAGAAGACCATAGATGACCCGAAAACGGATGAAAGCAAGCTGGAGGGCCTGCATGTGAAGAAGAACAATTTGGAACAAGAACGTCTAAATCTCCAGCGCATCCTGAACAAGCGCAGGTAATACGGGAGTTGACTCCGGCCAATTTGCGGGCGAAATATCTGCAAATGGCTAATGTCGGCTCAGACAATTTCTATTTGGTAGATGGGAGTTTCGACTTCTCGGGCGGAGTAGATTCTTCCAAGGTCACTACGGTCGCTTCTGAGCTTCACCCGAACGGCCTGGGCCGCAATCAGCTTGCGTGGCTCAATAACGCTTCCGTTCGGACTTGCGGCGCCACACAACGAACGGGCTGGATCCGGCGCATAGAAGAAATTGTGCCAAAAGGCTATTGGCAGGGCGGAACCATTTACACTCCCGACAACGGCGAGCCATACATCATCTGCCAAATATCAGGTGCCATTTACAAGATTACCATTTCCGAGCCGTACGAAGTCACCAACCTTTCCGTGAAGTTCGGCTTATTTAACCCGTCCATACCTGAGATTGCCGAAATGGCATGGTTCTGTCAGGGAGAGCACATTCTGGTTATTCAGGCTGGAGATTTCTATACCACCGAACCGCCGCACACTCTACCGCTGTTTTGGAACGGGACAGCTTTGCGGAGAAGCATTGGCGTCACGAATCCGGCACCAGCAATCGCTCCGGGCCAGAACGAGATTCCGGCGGCAACCTGCATGGACTATTACGGGAACCGATTTTGGTACGCACGCGGGAGAATGATTGCTGCTGGCGATATGGCCGGAGGCCCATCGGGGACCCTTGCAAACGCTTATCGCGACTCCATTATCAATGTCACCGAAAACCCGCTGTGCTTCGGTGGGGATGGCCTTGCGATGCCGACTAACTCTGGAAACATCCGTGCCATAAAACATTCCGCGCAACTCAATGCCTCCCTGGGCCAAGGCCAGCTTTATATCGCAACGCGCAAGGCCATTTACGAGCTAACCGTCCCGGTCACGCGCAACGACTGGATTAACGCGGACGCGAAAAACCAGCCGCAACTCACCGTGGTTCAGCTTGTGAACGGCGCGGTCAGTGACCGGAGCGTTGTCCCCATGAACGGCGACCTTTACTATCTGTCGCTCGACCCGGCAGTTCGCTCATTAAAGCGTGCGGTTGCCTATTTCGACACCCCGGGCAATACGGCAATTTCACAAAACGAACAGCGCGTGATTCAGCTTACCGACCGTGGCCTGATGCGATTCAGCAGCGGTGTCGAGTTTGATTCGAGGCTGCTATGGCTGGCGTTGCCGCAACGGTCCGTCGCAAAGAACGTGGTTCACCCGGCAATTATGCCGCTGGATTTCGATGTGGTGACCAACTTCGAGTCGCGCAAGAACCCGGTTTGGGAGGGGGTCTATGACGGTCGGGCCTGGATTCAGCTTTTGGGCTGCGATTTCGGCGGTCTGCAACGTGCGTTTGGAATCTCGATTGGAGACACCGGAACCGCTTTGCAGCTATGGGAGCTAACCCATGACGAAAAGCGCGATGCAGATGATAACCGCGTGATTTGGGGTCTTGAAACACCAGCTTTCACTTGGGCATCCAGCGGATATGAGTTTCGGTTGAAGCAGTTGAAAGGGGGAGAGGTTTGGGTTGACCGCATCTTCGGCACGGTATTTGTAGATTCGTACTATCGCACTGATTCAGACCCATGTTGGCGCATGTGGTCGCGCTGCGAGCTTTGCGTTGAGCGATGTGAAGATAGAGAGGATTGGGACTCAGCGTATCCGTGTACAGATGCCGGAGAGGGTTATAGGTTTCCAATCAGCCTGCCGGAACCTCCGGTAGCCAATGATTCAATGGGCATCCGGCCAACAACCATCGGATACCAGTTTCAGGTCAAGCTCGTCATCAAAGGCTGGTGCCGCGTGCGCGGTATTTTGTTGTATGCGCTTCCTCGCGGCAAACAGCAATACGAAGGCTTATGCTGCTCGCCAAGCAAAAAGATTGGGATGGCAGAGCTTCCAAACCCTTTTGAAAATACATGAGGCAAGAGTGTCCAGTCAGAGTTCCGTGTCCGCCAGATGTTGCGCTGAGCAATTACAGCAGCGAACTGCCAGATTTTATCGAGTATTGGTCATGGATTTGGCCGAACGAGGACCCCTACGAACCGCCTTGCATCGGCGCTGATTGCATCCCCGGTCCGACTCAATGCACCGAAGATGTGCAGATGATGTTCGACGCGATGGCGAGCATGTATTCCTACAATCCGAAGTCAACTCGATACGCCGCCCTTGAAGCTGCGGCTCGTGAAGTTGGTTGCACCTTGCCTCCGCTTGACCCGGAGGACGATGAGGAGGAATTGGAGGAGTTCTTTAATGCTGAAAAGTGCGCTTCATCGTTTTGCCCCGACGGAACCATGTTCACCTATTGCGTTCCTGCTGGAGTAAAGCGCAGCGGATTGATTCCTAAAAGCCTTGGGCCAGCTTGGCAAGCGTGGGCAGATGCTTGGGCAGAGTCTTATGCCTTTAACATGGCGCAAGCATCAAAGATTTGTATTGAACCTCCTCAACCGCCATCAATCCCACCGTTCACGCCGCCCGGAGAAACACCTCCCGGAGGCGGCGCTCCGGTGCCAGGCGGTAAAATCCCTGAAAACCCTGCCAGGCCAAGTATCTTGGGAGACGGAGCATGGGTTTGCCTTAATAAACCAATCAGTCCGTCATTATGCGAGTATCAGGTTAAAGGCGGTCACGGCATGGCCTACATTTTCAATGCCAGCGGACTGCCACCCGGGATACAACTAAAGCAAACGACTGGAACCAAGGCTCATCTTGAGGGGACGCCGACAAAAGCGGGCAACTACAAGTTCACAATTTCAATCACGAACGAATCAGGACCGCTAGTTCACGCAAGCCGTGAAGATGAGTTTCATGTGTTCGGCATTACTAATTGCCCCAAGAAGCTGACGGCCATGAAAAACGCCGATTTCAGCTATTTGCTGACGGCTGAGGGCGGAACCAAACCGTATCAGTGGTATTTGGACCCCGAGGGCGGAAGCCTTCCTGACGGAATAGACCTTAACCAAACCACCGGCGCAATTCACGGCAAACCAAAAGCGACTGCTACAAGCAGTTCTGGAGTAAGGATTATTGTCGCTGACAGTGGCGGCTCTGGCAAAAGAATGGTCTGTGATTGCGTTTTCGATTTTGACATAACAGGACCAGTTCCAACCGGAATACTTCCAGTAGGCCAAGAGTGTTCCATTTATCCCGGCGTGCAACTAGGCTCAATTCCACCGGGCTGCACGTTCAGCGGCAATTTGCCGTATGGGTTAATCCTTACAACTGCTGGAGAGATACTTCCAACCTGCGTTAAGTACGGCGGCGGAGAATCGAGCAAGGTGACAATCAATGTCAAAGACCCTGTGACAGGAGCAACCGGCTCAAAGGATTTCACGTTGTATATCAACTCCAATCCTGCGGTAGTTTTGGGCAGGTATTTGGCGGTAAAAGACATTCAATGGAACGCGACAAAGGCAGATGCAGGATATGGAATCACATCTGGCCTGTCTCATGTCGGCGGGAACATACACATTTCCGGGTCGGCTTACAGACCGATTGGGACCCCTGCCGCTCCGGCCCAAATGGGGGCAACTTTGAGGCCACAAAATGCTCTTTTCTCCTGTCTATGCGCCGGGGCCTATCCGTTGACACTGAATGTCAACTGGACACTTACAGTTAAACCGGGCAAACCGCCATCAGAAATCTATTGTCATATTTATGCCATTATTGGAGCCGCTTCATTCAACCAAGATGTAAAAGCGAGTGGGTCGGCAAGCGTGACACTCCAACCCTATCAGTGGACTGATGGCTCTTATATTGACTCTTACAGTATTATCATCGGAATCGTTTTTAATCCTGCCTTAGAGCAAAACGAACAAGCATCGTTCAGCTTTCAGGCACAACTTACACCGTATGTCCCGCCTTAAACCATGAACCGACCAACACTTTCAGTCTTTCGCGCTCAGTTTCCGACTGAGGCGATGGGCATTTGCATAGATAACCCGCTGGTGGCGACGTATTGCAACGCGGCGCAGGAAAGGCTCATCAGCGACCCGCTGGCACCGGACGAAGGCTGGCTGGGCGGTTGGATTATGATGAACCTCAATGCGACCCCGAGCGGTTGCAATTCCGCTTACGTCACAACCCCTCGCGAAATCGTGCGGTTGATTGTCATGGCGGTCTGCCAAACGCCAATTCACATTCGCAACGGGTTTTACGAATACTTGCAATACGGCATCGGCCTGCAACCGCGCACTTGCGCGAGCGTGAACTGCGGCAGCGGCGAGTTGCAGGCTTTCGACCGTGGTTATGTTCCAACCTTCCGTGACCTGTTGCCGACACCGCAAACCATTCGCGTTTATCATACCGACATTCGCGACCTGAATCGCAGGGTATTGATTCAGGGAAAGGACCAGAACAACCAAACGGTTCTGACTACGGACCCGAATACTGGCAAGAGCGCCGCGGGAGAATATATTTCAATCAAAGACCCGTTTAAGGACAGCAAGAATCTCTATACCAAGATTGACGGGATTCAGAAGGATGAGACCTGGGGCAACGTGCAGATATTTCAGGTTGACCCTGATACCGGCGTTGAAGCTCCGCTTTCGATGATGGAACACAACGAGGGCCAGGCCAATTACCGGCGCTACGAAGTGACCGGGCTGACCTCGGGCAACATCAGTTGTTGCAACGGGTCGCCGCTGCAAATAAAAGCGATGGGCAAGCTGGACTTTATCCCGGTTAAAAACGAGACGGATTACCTGACCATTCCCAATGTCCCGGCTTTGATTGAGGAAGCACTTGCGATTCGCCTCGGGCGAATGGAAAGCGCGACCGCAATCGAGCTTTCAAACTGGCACCATACCAAAGCGTTGCAGTTGCTGTTCGGGCAACTGGACCATGTGATGGGCAAAACCGATACCGCCGTTCGTGTGCCGATATTTGGCAGCAATCGGCTGCGCCGACAACCTGTTTAAGACTTATGCCAACACCTGATTACACACTGGCCGTAGCTAACCCGCAGGCAATTTATGACCCGCTCAGCGGGACTGTTTCAAAGACGAGCGGTCTTGGCGATATTCGCCAGCTTACCGCCGACCCGACCGTTGCCAACCTGACCGCGATGCCGGGCATAGACAAGATTGCGCAAATGGTTGCCAACATCAACCAGCGAGCGTATCTGTCCGCGCCGGGCCGGGCGGAGCAACTTGCCAACATTCAACGCCGCGCCGCCGGTCAGCTTGACCAGGACTGGATTGACAGTATGCAATCCGCGCTGGCGGAACGTTATGGCGGAGCCGGGTTTGGCGTGGACAGCCAAGCCATGAACGCGGCGATGTTGCGGGCGATGGGCTTGCAGAAATACGGCATCCAGCAACAGGCCATGAAAGACCTGAACGAGATGTATGCCAACATGCCGCAATTCGACCCGTCCGGCCTGCTGGCAACGCCAAACCTCTACGCGCAATACGAGCTAGGCAAGCAGGAAGCGCAACAGAGACGAGCCGCATTGGAAGCGCAAATGGCGATGGAAGCCGCTCGATTATCGCAAGAGGCAGGGCAGTTCCAGATGAACCTCGATTGGGCAAGGCAGCAGGAAGCCATGCGCAACCAGCTTGAGCGCGAAAAGATGATGGCCGCAAGAGAAGCGAGCTCGATTGCGGCTACGACGGCGGCTTCGCGTGGAGGCGGCGGAGGCGGTGGCGGTGGAGGCGGTTGGGGAGGAAATACGTTGCTCGATTGGACATTAAAGCAAAGTGGGCCGCTCCAGCCGTGGCAGATTAGGAATATAATGACGGCAAGCACGCTAAGCACAAGCCCGTATTCGTCTATGGCTGCCAATCCTTCTTATGCGGCAAATATGGCGTTGCAGCAAGCGTCTATGCAAAACGTTCTGAACCAGTCCAGCGCCTTCAACAACATGGCAAATGCTTACATGGCTCAAAAAATGGGCCTTACAACTCCGGCCACCGGATACTACGGCTACGGCGCAACGCCGGGATACGGCTATGTTCCGACGACAGGATATGTTCCTGCGCAGACGGTAGTTCCGCCGCCGACCGCGCCACTTCTCCCGCGAGTTTAGAAAAGCGAGGCAACTATGGAATACGAAGAAGATTATTTGCTCAACGACGAACCCGAGGAAGAAACCGAGGAGGAACGCGCCGAACGCGAGCGGTTAGAACGCGAGCGAGAGGCCGAGCGCGAGCAAGCCAAACGCGATGCCGAGGCCCTGTCTGCCTTGGCAGAGCAGGCTAACGCGGAAATGCGTGCTCTGGAAGATGCTACGGCAGCGCAATCGCAACCGCCGCCGGTGCCACCCATCGTCGAGCCGACGCCGCAAATGCCAGTCCAGCAACCGTATTCAGCGCCGATTTCAAATCCGATGGGGCGAATGTATATGGGGCCGAATATCAGCGATGCCGAGCTTGAGCAGCTTGTCCCACGCGGCACGGCGTATAGCGCGTTTGCGCCTGATGTGCGACCGATTAACGAGCCGTTGCCCGGGTCACTCGAAGAAGCATTGGCGGCGGCGCGGGAAAGGGATGTTCCGGGCCGAAGTCGGACATTGGCAATTCAACAGCCGATTCAAGAACCGCCGCAAATCACGGTTGAGCCAATGAAAAGTGATGCCGTGAGGCAATCACTCATTGACGAAGTGGTTATGGGAGTCGCGGCTGACCGCAATAAACTCACGCCGCAACAACTGTCTGACAAATGGTTGGCTTCGGCGGTCGCTGCCACCGCACACCTGCCAGCGGCAACTCGCGCAAATGTGTTGCGCGAAATGTTCCCGCGTGAACAACCGCAAAAGACTGCAGCCGAGAAACCGCCTGCGTTGAACAACTATGAGACAGCCTTGCTGCGGAGCTATCTTGCTGAACAAAAAGAGTTGAATGATAGATTAGCCTCTCCGTTCCTGAGAGAGCCGCAAAAGGCTGAGATTCGGAAGCAGCTTGAGGATATTCAACGCCGAATTGATGCGCTTAACCCTGCGCAACGACAGGTGTCAACAAACGCGCTTCCATCCCGGGTGATAAATGTCACTTCTGGAACGCCTGCCAGCGCAACAAATCGGTTCAAAATCAGAATGGTGAGATAACGCTATGGCAATTTGGGAAATAGAAACTCCAGAGGGCGCAATCTACGAAATCGAGGGCGACGAGGAGCCGACCGAGGAGCAGATTGACGAGCTGATTAAATCACTCAAGGAGACGCCGGAATTACCCAAGCGCGAAGAAGTCGAGCCGTGGGACCCTTGGTCGGGTAGAGTGTTTGCTGGTGCCGAAGATAGGCTTGTTGAGCCTCCCGCCAAAGAAATCGAAGCGATTGGCGCTGACACTGAGCCTACAAGCCCAAAAACATTCGCTGAGTTCCTTGAAGAATCTCCACTGACCATTCAAACGCCGCAGGAATGGGGGCAAGAGGTTGGGTTAAAAGAGTTTGCTGCACGCCAAGTTGCAGACAGGTTGAGCGGAGTGCCGGAGGATGTGCTTGAAAAGCAACGAAAAGCGTTCCTTGGCCCTACACCTCTGCAAATGATAACCGACCCGGCAATAGAACTGCTACAAGGGGCAATCGGCCTGCCGGAAGCGGCAGTTGGGTTGGTTGACATAATTCCTGGAGTTAGCGGAGCCGTTGGCAAGGCGCTTGAATTAGGCGGATACGGATTCCAACCGGCGAAGGCCAAAGAAATCCTGCATGGCCTGAAATCCGAAGAAGCACAAGCCCAAGCGGCTGAATTAGAAAAGGCCGAAGGAGTTGGCGAAACGGTAAAACTGCTTTTATCGAACCCTGAGTTGCTCAGGAGCATGTCGCTTGAATCGTTGCCACTGATGCTTGGGCCTGGAAGGGTTGGTGCGGGAATAGTCAGCCGCGCTCTACCCGCGATTGGGGCACGTACCGCCGCATTGATTGGCGGCGGGCTTGGAGAAGGCGCAGTCTCAGCCGGTTTAGCTGCCGAACAATTCAGGCAAGAGTCTGAAACCGGAGAATTAACCGGAAAACAGGTCTTATTGTCTCATGCAACCGGAGCCACTACCACATTGATTGGCATTTTTGGCGGCAAATTGGCGAGGCGACTTGGAATTGATGACATTGACACGCTTTTGGCCGGAGGGAAAAGCACCGCTGAAACTCAGCAAAACGCAGCAAGAATCTTTCTGAGGGTAATCGGGAGCGCGGTTGAGGAGGGCGCATTTGAAGAACTCCCACAGTCCATAGCTGAGCAGATTTTTTCTAATCTCGCGACCGGACAGCCTTGGGACAAGGACGTTTTGAAACAAGGTATTGCCGGGGGAATGGTTGGGTCTTTGATGGGGATGGCTGGCGGAGCTTACGGAGTCGCAAGAGGCGAAGGCGGCGGGATGACGCCGGAGGAGTTTGTCAAAAAGATTAACAAGCGCGACTTGGCGGGCGGAAACCTTCACCTATCTATCCCTGGCGGAATGGTCGTTGATTCAATCAGCGACCTGAACGCTTACGCAAAAGCACACGACAGGGCTGTTAAAGATGCTGAGGAGGCTCGCAAAAAGTTCAGAGAAGCCAAAACCGAAGATGAACTCAGGGAGCACGGTTCTGCGGCGATGGAGCATTTGACGGCGGCGCAGTTGGTGAAGGAGGCGATTCAGTATGCGGTCAATCTTGGCGGATGGTCCACTGAAAAGACCAAGAACAAGAATCTGCCGAAGGAAAGGCCGCTGAATTGGAAGGAAAATCCGCACGTTGCAAAATGGCTTGTCGAAAATGCCGAACGATTTGGATTCGACAAGCTGGAGGATATGCAAGATGTTCGAGATTTCTTGCTGGCACCAAGAGAAGCAAGTTTCCCGGGATTAACACCTGGCCCGACTCAGGGGCCTGTCCCGATAACAGAGCCTCCCGTCGAAAGCGTTAAAAAGCCTGCCGAAGAAAAGCTCAAGTTTCCCGGGTTGGTTGCTCCAAAAAAAGCGACTATTACAGAGCCGGAAACCGCAACACAAAGACCCTCGCATCGAGGTGTATCTTTGTCTCCATCTGAGTTTGTTCAAAAGTTAGACGCGCTGGATGTTGCGGGCGGGAATAACGCGCTATCTATTCCGGCTGGAATGTCGGCTGCGTCAATAGCCGACCTTGAGGAATATGCCAAAGCCAGGGAACGCGCTATTCAAAGGAACAAGGAAGTCCTTGAAAAGTATTCGCAGGCAAAGACCGAGGAAGAAAAGAGCAAGTTCGATAAATTGCTTGGTCAGCCTCAAATCGCCTCGCAAATGGCGCGAGAGGCTATCCTGTATGCCGTTGATTGGGGAACATGGTCAAGGGCAGAATCTCCACCAGACCTGCAAGCGGAAAGGCCGCTGGACTGGAAAAAGAATCCTGACGTTGCAAAATGGCTTCTCGACAACGCGGAACGCATCGGCATTGACAAAGAACCGTACATGCCTCAACTGCGGGCCGCTGTTGAAGCTCAGTCAAAGAAGAAGGCTAAGCCAGAGGGAGCGGCTCCAGAACAAATCCCCGCTCCAGCTAAAGGCGCTCAATTCACGAACGTCTCAACACCCGGAGCGGATTCCAGGGCGATAAGCGGTCATTACGCGGTTGTTGAAGCGAGTGATGCCATTACCAGCACCCAACCTGGCTATGACATGCGGTTGCAGGGGCGGGACCGCTCCTCTAGGGCTTCGGCTGAGCAGATCCAGGAGATTGTCTCACAACTCAAGCCGTGGGAGCTTGGCGAATCGCACACGAGCGACCAAGGCGCTCCGTTCCTGAATCCGAACAACAATGTGTTGTCGGGGAATGGCCGGATAATGGCGCTGCGCAAGCATTATGACGCCGGTGGCACCCAGTACAAAGACTGGCTGGTTAAGAACGCTGCGAAGTTCGGTCTGAACCCGGATGAGGTTGCCAAAATGCAACGGCCAATTCTGGTTCGATATGCCACCGACTACGGCGGCCTCAGCGAGCCGGATTTTGCGGCCCGTTCAAATGCCCGTGTAGGCGCTGCGTTCACCGATCCAGACAAAGGACCTGCTCCGGCAACTGGAGGAGGAGAACCGGAGAAGCCCGTCCAACCCGCGCCGACCGGCGAGACCAAGCCGGTAGCGGAAACGCCTCCCGAGGGCGGGACCCCGCCTTCCGGCCCGCCAATTATTGACAAAGATGCCGCCGACAAGATACGCGAGCGGCTGCGCGAACGGCTGAGGAAGAAGGGCCAGGGGACTGAGGAAGTGTCGCTGGAGAGTGTTTCGGAAGCATCCGGCATCGAGCTAGAGGCGTTGAGCAACCTCACGGCAGAAATGGACGTTGAGGAGGGAGACGTTGCCACACAGCAAGAGCTTGAGGACGCAATTTTAGAGGCACTTTCCTCAGAATTGGAAATGCCCAAGCCGGACGCGGCCATCTTTAGTGATGCGGTCTTAATCGGCTCGTATTATTACCAATCCGGCCTCGTCAACTTCGATGAGTGGTCGGCCAAAATGGTCGAAGATTTTGGCGAAGAAATCAAACCATACCTGCAAAGCGTTTATGAAACGGCAAAGCAAACAATCGAAACTCCCGGTGGTCTCGGCGGAGATATTTCAGCGCCCGGTGGTGATGGAGGACTTCCTCCCGCAAAAGATAGAATTGTCTCGGCGCGAGGTATCCAAACTCCTCGCGCTGATGAATCAATTTTACCCAAGGGAGTTGTGGCTCACCTTAACGAACACCAAAGGCAAGGCGCGGCGTCGAACATCCACAGCATGATAAAGCGCGGCGGCGCTTTGAACGCAGACGGAACCGGGGTGGGGAAAACTCGGGAAGCATTGGCGGTTGCCCAATACTGGGCAGAGCAAGGCTTCAAGGTAATCTACATCACAAAGAACGAGGCGATTAAGCCTAACCGGAAGAAGGGCACCTTCGGCGGCAGTCTTTACCACGACTCGAAGGCTATGGGAATCCCGGTTAGGCTGGCGATGAACGCGCAGGTTAAGCCGGGTGAAATTGGGGTGACGACTTACGAAAACACCTCTGCTGTGAAGCGGGTCGCGGACGCGCAAACGGTCTTGATTTGGGATGAATCTCATGCGCTGAAAAATAACAGCCAGCGTGGCCGCGCCGGGGACGCTGCAAATCGAAGGGCAAAGGCGGTCCTGTTCCTGTCAGCTACACCCGCTGACAAGCCGCAGCATATCTATTACTTGGAACGAATCGGCATCATGGAGGGTAAATCCTCAGCCGAACAGTTGCGGCACCTGGGGATGACCTTGGTTGACGTTCAATATCGGGACAAGGATACCCAGCAAATACGCACGCAAAAGGTTTGGATGCCGGACCAGACCGTTTCCGATGCTGAACGCGCAAGGCGATTTACCGAGTTGTTCGACCGGATGACGGAGTCCGGTGCGATGATTAAACGCGAAATCTCGCTGAAAGGCGTTGATGTTGGAATCGTCAACGTGAATCTGCCGCCAGAGGGACATGCGTTGCAGGATGAAATCGTCAAGTTCTTTGGCGCGAAAAACGGTGATATTAGAACCCTAAGAGGTCCGCTCAAGGCAATCTGCCTCGGGAACATGCGCAGGCAGCAAGAACCATTCAAGGTTGCCCCGACGGTATTGCTGACTCAGCGCGAGCTTGCGCAGGGACGCCAGGTGATGATTTTCGTCTCTCGCGTGAACGAAAGCGAGGTTGGCAGGAATGTCACCGTGATGACACCATTCGGGCCGCAAAAGGTCCGGGATGTGCTCATGTCCAGCGAAGGCACGGTGAAACTGCTGCGAAATGCGCTCAAAGAAGCTGGCATTGAAGATATTGTCGAGTTGCACGGTGAGGCCGATGAAGATGCGTTGGTTGCCTTAAAGAAGTTCAACGACGGCAAAGCGCGGGTGTGCATAGCAACGATTGAAAGCGGTGGAACCGGCATTAACGCGGACGACACTGTTGGCAACAGGCCGCGCACGATTGTTGTTGTCACCGCGCCATTCGGGGCAACGGATGCGGTTCAGGCTTCTGGCAGGATTTGGCGGCTGACGACAAAGTCCAAGGCGCGAATCTATTTCCTGATGGCAAACACTCAGGTTGACCAATGGAACGCTTCTGTTTTGGCGTCGAAGTTCAGGATACTCGGCGCGGTTGTTTCCGGCCAGGTCAAGAAGCTGGACATTTCAAACCCGGACCTTGTCACTCCTGACGATTTCGGAGGTGAAGGCGGCCCAACGCCACCAACTGCCCCGGTTGGCGAGGGTGATATGCCGAAGCTGGAATGGCAGCCGTACACGACGAGGGCTGGCAAACAAATCTTCGCCGCGCCCGCAACCAAAGAGTTCTGGACTTGGTATAAGTCGGCAGGAAACAAACAGGCGATAAAGGATGCCAGAATGTGGGTGGGCAAGGGCGCGGACGACACTTGGAAAGTGTTTTCCATGACAGACCCGACGGCCCAAAAGCCTGCTGCGCCCGAGGCCGGGCCTGCTCAAGGCGAGGCCAGTCTGGAATCGGCGGTTAAGCCGGAGGATATTGCGCCAAATCCTGCAGTTGGAAACGGAGAGGTCGAGCAATTTTACATGGGGCTTAAAAAGGAGACCGGGATTCCCGATGGCGTAAAAGACCCGGGCATTGAGTTCGCTCCAGAGTTGATGGAAGCCTCGCGCAGGCTTGGAACACTGGTACGCACTTATTCCGCATTAAAGCCGGGAGTTCTTGGCAGGTATTTGCCGGGTCGCGCTAGTATTGCTTTGGCTGACAAAATTGAGGTTGGTGACATTGAAAATCTTGCGACGGCAGCCCACGAAATGGGTCACGACATAGACGCGCTGCTGTTCCCGACGATTTGGTCAAGGCCACAGCATAGGTGGCATACACAAGAGAGCCTTGCCGAGCGCATAGGATTGCCTGATTCCAGAAAAGGCCAGCTTATGTCCGAGCTGATTCAGGTATCCGTGATTATGCGCGGCGTGATTCCTCCAAGCGGAGCTTACAACAAATATCGCCGCCGGGCGACGGAGCTTATCGCCGATTGGTTCTCGATGTATGCCTTTGACCCCGAGCTAGCAAAAAACTTGGCTCCGCTGTGGACCGAAGGGTTCGAGCGTGCGCTGGCGGGAAACCCGGACGTGCAAGAGACTGTCCAACAGTTGCACGCCGGGAATGTTATCCCGATTCCGGGGAGCCGAAGCCCTGGGGCTGCAACCGGGAGCACTCCAGCAGATATGCCGGGAGCGATGCCGCCAAGAGAAGTGCCAACGCCAACCCGCGAGGTTCGGGCTGCCGTAGCCGCCGAAGAACTGGTTAAAGGAGTCGTTCGCCTGTATGAGGCGATGGTTCAAAAGGCGCGTATCAGGTCTGACCGATGGCGCAAGCTGGTGCCAATCCAACAAGACCGGAACGATGTTGGCGCTTTCGTCGAGGGAATTGGCAACCTTGAAATCCCCGGCGACACTCTGGACAAGGTTCAACGCCGCATGACGCCGGAAAAGCAGAAGCTAGCAAAGCAATACCGGCTTGAAATCGAGAAGCAACGCGGTGAGATAAACCAGCTACTTGTCAGCTTTGGCGATGATGCCGAGTATTTGGCGTTCTTGATGGATTACCTGCCTCACTTCTATATCAACGCGAAAACTCCGTTGGGCGTGGAAGCGATGAGCAAGTTTATGAAGCAGTCCAAGAACGCGAAGCAGAGAAAATTGCCGTCTCTGCAAGAAGCGGTCAAGCTTGGGCTGATTCCGGTATCCCAAGACCCGGCGGTTCTGGCCGAAATCCATGCCCGCATTAACTGGCGCGTGGCAACCAATCGCGTTTTCCTGCAATCGCTAAAGAACATTAAAACCAGCGCCGGGGAGGATGTTGTAGTTCCGGCAAGCAAAAATCCTGGTGGTTGGCCGGTGAGCAATAATCCGCTGATTCAGCGTGTGTATGCCAAGATGGGTCGTGGAGCGATAATGCTTTGGCGCGGCGGCGCGGCGATTCATCCCGACGTTTGGCACGCCGTCCGGCAAATCCTAGAAACACCCACGCGGACCCGGTTAGGCCGTATCTACGATGCCATTAACAGTTTCACGCGGGCAAATGCGTTCGCGTTCTCGTTCTTCCACGACATTACATTGGCGATGGCAAGCGCAGGTTCGCATGGAACACTCTTGCGACCGCTCCGAGGTCTGGTTCGCATCTTCGAGCGCGACCCGGCAACGGGCGAGCTACGCATATTCCAAACCGCCCGCAGCGCCGGGAAAGGGTTGATGATGGTTGAAGATGCCGTTTTTGACGCGGCGAAGCATGGCTTAAAGTTCTCGTGGACAGACAGCGAGAGTTATCAGGTCGTCTCGATAGGCGCACTGGAGGAGCTTGCCGCCCGGTTGCGGCATATCCCGGTTCTTGGTAAGACAACGCGATTTGCCAGTGACTTGCAGAATTGGCGGCAACGCAAGCTCTGGCGTGACACTCACGATGCGCTCAAGCTGCTGGCCTATCACGACATGGTCAGCAAAGCGTTGTCGGAAGCTCCAGCCGGAACTGTGTCGTCAGACGTTAAAGAAATGATTGCTTCGCTGCTAAACGATGCGTTCGGAGGTCAGGAATGGCAGACGAAGTTCTGGTTGTCGCCACAGGCCCGCATGGTTGCGGCAAGGTTCTGGCTTGCTCCAGACTGGACGCTTTCAACGTTGCGTTCGGTGCCATTTGTGTCCGACACATTCTCCGTGACGGGCGAGGCGCTGCAACGTGCGCTTGGGAAACAACCGCCGTTGCACCGGCTTAAAGAGGGTTGGAAAGGCAACATGGGCCGGTTGAAGTTCTGGCGAGCGGAACTGACGGTTATGGCCTTGGCGACTATCGCCGCGCAATACGCGATTTACCTCGCGTTCGGTGACGATGACAAGGACGATAAACCTTGGCCGTGGGAAAATGAAGAAGGTCAAAACCGGCGCATAGATGTGACGCCGCTAATGCGGCAAATGCCGTGGTGGGACGAAAAGAATCCGTCCCGCTACTATGTCAACATGGGGAAGCGCCCGGAAGAAGTCCTGCATTGGGTGACGAAGTTCGACCAGAACATTCAAAGCAAGCTGGCCCGGCCCATCAACGAGGCCATTCGACAGATTGTAGGCATGGAGGGCGACTTCCCGCTGGCATGGAAACGCGAACACATGACGTTCGTCGAAAGTATTCCGTCCCGGGCAAAGTCGGTGGCGAGCCTGATGGTGCCTTACACCTTCTCAGGCAATCAATTCGCGCTTTCGTTGCCTTATCGCAAGGGCATGAGCAAATACAAGGCGCAACATGCCTTCGAGTCCGCCTACGAAGTGATTGGCACCCCGAACCGCTTTGGCGCATTTGCAAAATCACTGGCCCGTGGCCACTTCACGAAAGACATGGAACAGGTGCTCGTGGATATTGCCGATGCGGCCAGTCGCAACGGCGTTCAGGTTGACATGGTTCGGCGACAGGCATTGTCCGAGGTCCGCAGCCGCCATTATACGGCGCTGTTCCGGGAGTATCAGAATGGCGACCTGAAAGCTATGGAGCGCGAAGCGGAAGCATTGTTCAGGCTTGGAGCGACCATCGAGCAAATAAACGCGAGCATAAAACGCCGGGAAAAGTCGCTTTCAAGGTAGCTTTTTTAGTCGTCGTCTGGGTCGTTCGTCCAGAGGAGGCCGGTCTGGCAGCCGTCGCGGAACACATCACTAGGCCAATCACTGTTCAGCCACCAGTGCCAGAACGCTTCACCGGCCTTGAACTTCGACTGGAAAGACGGCCTGCCGTCCTTATTCTTCCGGGATGGTGTTTCGGGCCGGGCTGCGGGCGATACAGAAGCGGCAGAACACGCTGTAAACGCCGAAGATAGGATTGTCGGGCGGTGTGACAGGCGTTTTACCGCAGAACGGGCATGGGAGGAGCGAGTTCATGCGTCTTTAACCTTTAGGTGAAGTTTCATGCTTCGTCGCGTGCTTGTTTTGTTTCTCAAAGGTATTGGCTTATTCCGAACAACTCGCTTAGAACACTTGACTGATTGTTTAATGAGTATCTGTAAAACTTCTTTAAGAACATTTGTGCAATGGCTTTGTCTGCGTTTGGTGTGTAGTGCCGGTATATTTTTTTTGATTGCTCGTCAAAACTCCAAAGCCCAATCTTGACGGCGCGGAACGTGTCTAAGAAGCGCAAGGCTCTGGTTGCCGTGTTCACTGGCACAACTAGAATCGCAACGTTGGCATACGCTCGATACCGTGCCGCCTGCAACAGCCCGCGACGCCAATCGTTCATCTTCGCCTCGAAAGCGGTTGTAAAGAAGCCGCCGTTTTTCTGGCGTGAGAAGATGACAACATCCGCCTCGCCGCACCCGTTAATGGCGACCTCTCGAAGTACCTTGAAGGAATCCTGGCTCCGTGATTTCATCAGTTCGGATAAGAACTCGTTGACAAACCGTTGCTCAGGCCCATTGACTCCGAAGCGATTGCGTTTCATACTTGGTTCCTTTCAAGGCGCAGTTTCAGTTCAGTGGAGCACAGTTTCTCGAACCGTTTGCCCCACCGGCCACGGTCTTTCATGTATTCCGAGATGAATTGCCGAATCTCGCATATCACGCTCAAATACGGGTGCCCGGATGCCCTGCAATCCTTGCATACGTGAATGGCACTCGGGACTGGTGCAAACACGTATAGCGGGTCAAACTGGCTAAGCAATTCCATGTTGGTATCTATGCTAACGATATGCTTCTTGGCGCAATCGTCACAAAAATCCTTGCGGCAGATAATGCACACGTAATGGTCTTCGTCTTTGATGCGGTCGTTGCACCAATCGCAGTTCCACTGTTCAACGACGGTCGTTTCTCTAACCTTCGTTTTCATGCTGCGGTTCCTTTCTCGATTGCGTTCTGGCTGGCTTCCAGTTTTCCCAAGAACTCCGCGATTTCAGCCAAGGTCTGCGCCGAATAAACGGCTTCTTCGTTCACCGGCGCAAACACCCACATTCGGTAATACGGATTGTAAAAGCATCGCCCAGCGGGCGCGTGCATGAACGTGGTGCGGCAATCATACGAAGTGTCATTTGGAATTCCCTCTGTGGGGAAGAAATACACATTGTAGAATCTTGTTTGCATAGCTTGTTTTTTTTTAAGTTAGTGTTGACACTAAATCACCGTTGCGTTTAATTGTCAACGTGATTCGTAAAAAACCCAAAGAATCTACGTTGCGCGAATTGCCCGGCGGGCTGAGCATCACCGAGGTCGCGAGACGACTGTCGGTGTCGTGGCATGTGGCCCGGCGGTTGATTCGCAACGCCAACTATCCGTTTCTGGATGGTCGGCATATCGGTCAAAACTTCCGCCGCAAGGTCTGGCTCGATGACCTGGACCCGTCCAAGACGGCCAAGGAAATCGCCGAACTCTGCGGCGTCAGCAAGCAGCGCATTTCGTTCCTCGCCAGCCAGCATGAAATCAAGCTGGCGGATGGCCGTGGCCGATACCCGCGCCGCAAATCACGAAGGAAACGCGCATGATACTCTTTCTCCTTGGCTTCCTGTGTTCGTCGGTGCTGTTCCTGGCGCTGATTGTGGCCTATTATGTCCGTGCCCGGCGTCGGGTCCGGTCCATTACCGAGGCTATCGGTCGGTATCAGCAGGCGAAGCAAACCGTCGGCGCGGCTTGTGACGCGGTTTATGGACGAGGCAAGGCTCAAACGCTTCATGGACCGAACTGAGGCCCTGGCCCGCGTCGTAGAACTGCTCCGGCGCGCGCAGGAGGCGGAATACGAGGCCGAATTAAACGAGGCCCTGCGGCAGGCCGATGAGATTTTAGACCGTTTAGCCGCCGAAGGACCTATGTAGAGTGAATTGGCGGATGCCCGGCGCATGGAAACGCCGTAAAAAGCAGCGTGCAATCAAAACTCAATCTTTTCAGCCGTCCGGCTCGTGTTGACGGGGCATTTCCTGGCCGTCAGGCCACGCGCTGCGCCCTTTCCAGCAGCATTGGCCTGGGCGGCTGCAATTTCTCCTTATGCCACCCAAAGCCCCACCGATAAACCGCGAGCGAGCGGTCATTGGCACCCTGCTCGAAGTGTTCCCGGCCAAGGTGCCGACCGCGATTGCCAAGCTGCTCGAACATGCCCCGGAATCCTTCGATGATGCCGCCTGCGGTCGTCTCGCCGTCCTGATGCGCGACCTCAGCCGGGCGGGGACCCCGGTCTCGGCCACGCGGGTCAGTGTCGAATGTTCCACGCGGAACATTGTCATTGGCGAATCCACCGCCCTGTTCATCATGGGCGCGGTTGCGGAGGCGCTGCCGCTCGAACTGGCCGAACTCGAGGCGGTTGAAATCTGGAAGCAATACCAGACCCGCCGCAGCAAGACCGTCCTTCAGGAAGCCACGGTCGCCCTGGATGAGAACCCGGCTCAGGCAAACTTCATCGTGGGGACCGCGACCCGGGCTTTGGAGTCCCTGAAAACCGAATCCGCCGCCAATAACGGCCACGGGCTGCCCGAAATCGTCGAGTGCGGCTCGTTCATTCAGGCCGATTTGCCCGCCCCCAAGGAGCTTATCTGCGGCCTGCTCCATAAAGGCTGCAAAATGTCCCTCGGCGGCTCCAGCAAAGCCTACAAATCGTGGTCCTTCATAGATATTGCCCTGTCCGTCGCCCACGGAATCCCCTGGCTGGACTTCGATACCAACCCCGGCAAGGTCCTCTACATCAACTTCGAGAACCCAACCTGGGCCTGCCGCCAGCGAATCGAGGCCGTCGCCCAAGCCCGGCAACTCCAAATCTCAGCTAACCGCCTCTACGTGTGGAACTTACGCGGCCACGCCACCACTTTCGACCAGCTTTTGCCCAAAATCATAGGCCGAATCGGTTCCGAACACTTCGACTTGGTCATTCTCGACCCGATTTACAAGATTTACGGCGCTACTGACGAAAACAGCGCCACCGACGTTGCCCAACTCCTCAATGCCATCGAAACTATCGCCACCCAAACCGGCGCGGCGGTCGTCTATGGCGCTCACTTCTCCAAGGGCAACCAGGCCGCCAAGGAAGCCATTGACCGCGTCTCCGGATCCGGCGTGTTCGCACGGGACCCGGATACCATCATCACCTTCACCAGCCACGAGGAGGAAGCCGCCTTCACCGTCGAAATCGTCCTCCGCAACCATTCCCCGGTTCAACCCTTCGTCGTCCGGTGGGCTTACCCAACCTTCGCCACCGACAAGAACCTTAACCCCGAGAACCTCAAGGAAATCTCCGGCAGACCCAAAACCTACAACCCCCAAATCATCCTCGAACTCCTCGACCAACCCAGAACAACATCAGAATGGCAGAAACTCGCCGCACAGGAAAAGGGAATAACCCGCGCCACCTTCTTCCGTATGCTCGACCAGGCAACTAATGAAAACCTCATCTCCAAATCAAAAATATCTAATAAATGGATGCCCGTAGTATCATAAGTCTCAAAAGTCCCGTCTCAGAAGTCTCAAAACTCCGCCGAATCTAGTCTCAAAAGGTTAAAGTCTCATAATAATACTACGTATTATGAGACTAACCTCTTTGAGACGGGGGACTTGAGACCTCACCGAAAATCCCGTCTCAAAACACAGAAGCCTCTATAAGCCATCGAAACCCCCAAGACGCACATTTTACCCAACCGAACAATCCAAACGCCTCCAAGACCCCTTAGCGGCCCAAAAAAGGCCATCCCTATGCCGGGTCACACCTTGGGTTTAACGCAGGGGGACCCTTGATACCCGACCGGGGTCATCCTGCCGGGGGTGCCGGGTGGGGGTGTGGGGACGGGTCGCACCCGTCAAATAGATTCCTTTGGGCCGTGCCTGCACGCACGCCTGCGCCGTCGGCCTGCCCGTCGCCCAGCGACGCGCGCCGGTCGGTCGGTGGTTCTCGACCTGGTGGAAGTCTCAAAAGTCCCTGGTCTCCCGGATTCCGATTCTGGTTCTGGAGCCGGATGCCCGGCTTTGCGCTCAGGATGCTCCAGGAACGCTCGGACGGTCGGCGTGGTGGTTCTGGTCGCCCACGGCTTCCCCGGACGCTTACAGGCCCTTGCGGGGGGCAAGGCGATGGGTCAGGCGGAAGCGGTCGGCTCCGGCGTCGGCGGCGGGTCTTGGCCAGGTGTCGGCGCTCCGGTCGGCTCGGTGGCCGGCACTTGGCCGGGTTCTGGAGCCTGCGGGTCCTCGACCTGGCGGGGCAGGACCTCGGACGGCTCAGGCGCGGTGGCGTCGGTCGTCGGTGGCGGTGCGTCCGGTGTCGGGGTCACTGGCAGGCTCGGCGTGGGCAGGTCGCGGCGCTTGCGCTCGGTGGAGCGTTCGCGCGGTCGGCGGGTGCCTGGCAGGGGTTCGCCTCTCAGGATGCGTTCTCGGTCGAGGAGGGAGCATAAAGCGCCCAACAGCTTAGCGCGTTCGAGAGGCTTTAGGTCGTCTGAATTGAGTGCTTTACGAGCTAGTTCAATTTGGTCAACGACGAGGCGGAGTCGTGGGTCGCGGGCGGCGTTGCGGTCTAGGAGCGGGGGGTTATCGCGGTTAAGGATTCTGGCGGCGTATGCGCGTTTTTGGTATTCGCGAGCTTGTTCTTTGGTAATGGTTCCGGGGCGTGCCACGGTGGCAAGGTACGCGAAAAGCCCCGGGCGGTCAACCCGGGGCGTTGCGGTGGGTTGCGGTTTATTCGGCTTTGGCGTGGTGGTTGAGCTTTCTCCAGGCAGCAATTAGAGCTTCCATGTCCTCGACGCATTGGAGGGGTGAGCTTTGGTAAATGGCCTCGCCCAGTGTTGCGAGGTCGTGGGTTGAGCAGTAGAAGGAGCGGTCGGCCAGGTCGGTGTATAGCCATGCTTTGTGTGGGTTGCCGTCCCATTGGTCATTTCGTCTGCAGTCCACGAATGCGACGGCTGAGGCGAGGCGGCGGAGCCAGTTCTCGCGGGTCACGCGGACGAGGTGGGGGAGGAATGAGCGGTTGGCGGCGTTGAAGATGGGGGCTTTGTTTGAGTAGTCGGCGATGCATTCGCCCGCGCCCTTCAGCAGGATGCCGCCGCAGTCGGCTATGACTTCCGTGATATTGACGCCTCGCGGGTCACGGAGTCCGAGGGCGATTGTTTCCATCGCGTGCAGATACAGCATCCAGGCTGCATTTTCATGCTCAATGACGTAGGACATGGCCTCTGGCACCGTGAATCCGTTGAGCTTCGCGAGGGCCTGGTCAATGGCATAGTTGAGGTCGCGCGGTGAAGTTTCAACGAGGTAGGAGGTGCGCTTGCCGTCCTCGGTCAGCGTCGGTACGAGGAGATAGGCGGTCTCTTTTTTGGCTTTGTTTTCAGGTGCTTTTTCGGTCATTGTGTTCATCGTTTTTCTTTCGTTGACGGAGGCGGAATTGCCTACCGTCGCCCGCAATTTAACGCGCCTGCCGTTGAGAGTCAACAATTTTCTTTGTCAGGATTAGTACGGAAGTCGTCTCCGTATAAGTACTGATTAGAAAAGAGTTGACTCTTGCGGCGTTGTCTGCGATATTTGACGCGCAACGATGGACGTTGCTTAGAAAGAAACACGATGAATACAGCAATAGAAAATACAGCAACAGAAATAGACCCACGCGAGAGACTCCGGTCGGAGTTTTTCGAGAAGGTGAGGTGGATTCCGCAGCAGGTTGTCGCAACGAATAAGGCCGTGAGATTGAAGGGCGGAGAGATTCTGCCGACCGGCTGTCAAGTCGGATTCATGCCAAAGCAGCATGAGCTTTGCGCCGTCAAATCCAGAGAAGGAAGGCGATTCATCGTCAGGACCCTGAACGCATTTGAGCAGCCAAGCGACGCGACGATTCAGGATTGGTTCTGTGATGGCGTCTGGGAGTCAATCGCGGGCGAGCGCGTCGAGGAGGACGGATGGGACGAGCACGGAACGCCATCCTGGGGCCTGCTGGTGACCTGCGAGCTTGTCGTCTAACAGATACCACCACCGCCCGGGCTGGCTCCGGCCAGCCTGGGCAATTCACTGATACCAAGATATGAGAACACCAACAGCAGCAGAACGGAGAAGGCTCAACGCGAGAATCGGCAAGCGATATTGGGAGGTTTCCCAATCCGCCGAGTTTCGACGCCTGGAGGATGCAGGCGAGCTTGGACGCGCTGAGATTGTAGCATGGCGGATTGTGATGGCATCTGACCCGGCGGAGGAGGCACGGAAAATTGACGCAGAAGCGGAAGCGAAAAGGGCCGCAGCAACCAACAATGCCGCTTAGAAACATATTCAAGCGGAGCGCGAGCGGGGCGGAGAAGCTAATGCTCTCCGTCCCGCTCAACAGCGGTCTCAGTTATGTAGTCGAGGCGGACGCTGAGCAGGTCGCGAAGGCTATCGCCGCCGCCGTCGAGCGCCTGGGTGCAGTTGAAGCCGCCACCCCGGGCACATACACCTTCACTGACAAGCAAACTGGAATCGAGGTCACGGCAACATGGGTCGCGCTGGCAGCTTACGGAGTCGGGCTTCTGCCGACCGTGAAGGCGCGGTGTCGCGTCTCTTACACCGAATGGCTGGCGCGGCTTGGAGTGCCGAGAAGCAGAATCCCCTACCGATATTGACTCCGTATAAGTACTGACTAGAAAAGAGTTGACTCTCTCAGGTCATTTGAATAAATTGATGACGATGAAAAAAGAAATACCATTGTTCAAGCCGTTCAGATTCCAAGATTGCGCCCGCGCCTATAAGGTTGTTTCCTTGTATGATACATCTCCGCCGGATGCTCCGTTATGCACCGTGCCGGAAGAGGCGGTCGCGTACTGGCGCGACTACTTTGCAACGCGGCCCGAGTACGACCCGGAGGTTGAGCACTCAATAGTTTTGATGCTCAACACCCGCCGGAGAATTAAGGGCCACGGCCTGCTTGGGGTCGGCAGTCACGATTGCGTGAGCATACACCCGATTCAGTTTTTCCGCCTCGCAATCGTCACAAGCTCCCCGGCTGTGGTTATGATGCACTCGCACCCATCGGGCGACCCGACACCTTCGGAAAGCGACATTACCCTGACCCGCCAGCTTCGACAGTCTGCGGCCCTATTGAAAATAGACTTCCTGGACCATGTCATTGTGTCAGGAAACTGCGAGCGGCATTTTTCGCTCCGTCAATTCGGTTATTTCATGCAATAGGATGACGAAATGCAAACGAAGACAGACAAGATATTTGATGGACTGCAAAAGCTGCTGCCCGAGGCGGTTGACTCGCTTCGAGATTCAGCCCGCCGGAACGGTGTTGCTGTTGCGATTGACAACGATTAAACCAACAATAAACAGAAAGGAAGAAAATGAAATTATACATTGACAATGAATGGAAGCTAGTGCCAAACGATGACCCTATGCTGCGGGACATTCTACGAAAGCACGACATCGTAATCGAGCAACTGAGTCTTATAGACGAAACGGCCAAAATCTGCCTGTTTGCTCAGATAGGACACGGAACGCGAGTCGGGCCTGGCGTTTTTATTGGCGTCTCGTCACGAATTGGCGACAACTGCACCATCAAGGAAAGTGCTTTACTGGACTCAAGCACCTTCATCGGTCGCAACACGCGAGTCGGAGAGGGAACCCGGATTTACTCTGCATCCATCGGAGAGGCAAACGATATTGGATGCGGCTGCACTATTCAGTGCGGAGTTTCAACGCAGCACGGCTGCATGATTGGGAACCATGTCCAGATTCAAAACGGCTGCGTCCTGGAATCCTCTGTGCGAATCAGAGAGGGCGCGACCGTTGGCCGATTCACGCGGGTCGGGTACGATGCTTCAATAGGAAACCTGGCGATAATCGGAGACCATTGTCACCTGCAAGCAAACTGCAAGGTCGGTGACGAAGTCGAGATTCCGCCTTTTGTCACCGTCTGCTATGGCCGCGAAGTAAGGAGAAACACCATCGGCGCTTACAACAAAGAGTGAAAACCAAACTCAGGAGGGTGCGATTACGTGAAGCCTGCCCGTTTTGTTTCAGCCACAAGCTCATCTGCATTGATGACCACGCTTCCTGCTGCTGGATTGAATGTCAGTCCTGCTACGCCACCGGCCCTGCCGAGAACACGCCGCAACACGCGGCCAATGCCGGGACAACCGTCCACAGAATAAACAGAATTGACTCCGTATAAGTACTGACAAGAAAAGAGTTGACTCTGCATTGATTCTGAACGAGATTTGAATTGTGAAACCTTTGGCATGGCATCCTTCATCGGGCGGTGTGAGCCGCCGCTGCTCCTGGGATCTCCGTCTCGAAAGAGGCACGCGGCCACGCGGAGACGGTGCCGGGGCGCGGGTGCCATGCCGCTTCCTTAACTGATTATGTGCACTGAAACAAACAAACAGGAACGGCGGTTGACGCTGCACGTTGACGGCACTTGGCGGCAACTGGCCGGAGAGGAACTGGAGCGCGAGCTTAACCGGCAGCGGATAAACATACACCCAGAGGCGGTTATTCATCCTATGGCCAGAATCTGGGCGCACGCAATAGTATGCGCCGGAGCGAAGATTGAGGCCGGGGCTACGGTTGGCAAGTGGACAAAGGTGTCCGCTTATGCTCGGGTTGGATTTGTGTCCAGGATTGGCGACTTTTGTCGAGTTCTAGAAGATGCGGATATTGAACAATCATGCTCCGTCGCGAACGGTTGCTATATCGGAAAGGCAGTAAAA
>Ga0209096_1000576_pt1 | contig 48022 bp, 32 predicted proteins | sample AD_UKC034_MetaG_FD_184407 | JGI IMG/M metagenome (GOLD analysis project Ga0209096, IMG submission 184407) | Active sludge microbial communities of municipal wastewater-treating anaerobic digesters from USA - AD_UKC034_MetaG (SPAdes) (version 2) | ecosystem: Engineered > Bioreactor > Anaerobic >...
GATGGAAACTCCGCCTGGTCAGATGGAGGCAAGAATATTCAATTTCAATGTTGCGAATGTTAAGGGAAGACCCTCGCTGACTGAGCAAATCGCCGCACAGGGACGAAGTGGAAAACAATTGGAAATTCAAAGTTTACTGGATTGTCTGCAGAGTGGACATGGCCATAAATTTGTCGCATGAAAATTAAGTAAGGAAAAATAAAAAAAAGTATTATAGAGTATTATAAGGTGGATATGATGAATTATTGTAAAACTGTTGTCATGGCTGTTCTCGGAATTCTTGTGGCGGGTTGCATCATGAAACCCGTACCGTTAAAGCAGGATGAAATGCTCAATCGAGCAGTAAAAGATATGGATGGGTTCTACAAGGAACAGGAACCGGTCCTACGTCCCCTTTCTTTGGAAGAGTGTATGGCCAGGGCATTGAAATACAATCTCGATCATCGTCTTAAACTGATGGAAGACGCCCTGGCGTTGAGGCAGTTTGATCTGTCTCAACACGACATGCTGCCGCGGCTTATCGCTAATGCAGGCTATAACAGCCGGGATCAATATAATGCCGCTTCCAGCATGAATGTGTTTACCAATCAGGAATCTCTGGCACCATCAACATCTCAGGAAAAAAACCGATTCAACGCCGATCTGACATTTACCTGGAATATCCTTGATTTTGGCGTCAGTTACTTTCAAGCCCGTCAACAGTCTGACCGAGCAATGATCATGACCGAACGACGTCGTAAAGTTGTGCACACCATCATGCAGCAGGTGCGCTATGCCTATTGGATGGCGCTGGGATCACAGCAACTGGAAAAGCGTTGCGGACTGCTGCTCAAAGAGGTGGAACAGGCCATCAAAGATACAAAACGTATTGAAGAGGAGAAGCTGCGCGCCCCGATGGAGACCCTGACCTATCAGAAAACTCTGTTGGAAATTCTCCGTCAATTGGAGGCCTTTCGCGATGAGTTGGCACAGGCCAATACCCGCCTTGGATCTCTGATCAATTTGCCCCTTGGCCAGTCCTTGAATCTGATGATCCCAGCATCAATGAATATTCCTGTAATTCCGGAGGGTTTGGAGCAAATGGAATACCGGGCGCTTCTGATGCGGCCGGAAATCAGAGAAGCGGATTATAATGATCGCATCAGCGCTGATGAGGTTAAGAAATCCATCGCCCGAATGCTGCCCGGAATTGAACTTTCCGCGGGCATCAATTATGACAGCAACAGCTTTCTTGTCTGGAATAACTGGTTTGAGGGCGGAGTTCGTGTCACCTGGAATTTGCTCAATCTGATCAAGGGACCGATTCAGTATCAGGTGGCCACAGCCCATACTGAAATGACTGCCGCCCAGCGTCTCGCGCTTAGCATGGCGATTTTGACACAGGTACATCTGTCCTACCATGATTTTTTCAGCCGACAGCGGCAGTACGATCTCTCCCGACAACTGCAGAACATTGAATCGCTCATTAACGAACAAACCCAAAATGCCCTGAAGAGCGGTTCTCAGAATCGTCTGGTCGGAATTCGCACCGCCACCACGGCCCTGATGGCCGAATTCCGGAGCTTTCAGAATTATGCGGCGCTTCAAAACGCCTATGGCCAGATTATTGCCACTTTGGGTGTTGACCCGCTTCCGGAAACAGTAGAAGGCCATGATGTAAAAACACTGTCCGATGCCATCCGTCAATCCCTGAGCAATTCCTGGGTGCCTCTGCCCATTGATCCGCAGCGCCTGAAGGAGAAAACTACACCCATCGCCAAAGGTTCAGGAACTATGCCGGCAGAACAGGCCTTGTCCTCCCCTTCCCCTGCTGTGGTCGCCGGTAATTCGACTGAGGTGACGAAAAATGATCCAACACCCGCTCCTCCGGCAAAGAACGAAGCAGCCCCAAAAGAGCCGCTAACTTCAAGCGAAAACAAAGCGCCGCAGAGCAAAGCAGAACCGGCCTTGTCCAATGTCATTCAGCAGGAAGCAGTCGCTAAACAAGAGACAGTGAGCGCATCCGACAAAGCAGCATCATTATCATCAGTGCATCCTGACTTTTTGCAGAAACCGATACCCAAGCAAAAGGCCATGAAAGTAATCGCCAACACGGATAGCAAGCGTTATCACCTCCCCGGAATGAAATACTATGATAAGGTGTTTGAATACCACCGAATTGAGTTCGATTCCGAAGAAGAGGCCATCAAAGCCGGATATCGCAAGGCGCCCAGATAGTCCGGGAAAGGACAAACATGAAGTTTTTTTCAGTTTTTCGGTTTCGTTTAGCGCTGCGAAAGCCTTTGAGTTGCTTCGTTATGTTGGCCCTGGCGATCCTTGCCGAGCTTCTGATCGTCGCCAGCGCCGCTGCTCAGGATGCTTCTGGCGGTCGTATCCGCGTCCAGATAGTCTCCCAGCAACAAACCACTCTTTCGTCGGAAATCGAAGCCAAAATATCTGTTTTGACACTGCGTGAAGGGAATTCCTTCCAGGAAGGACAAACCTTGATCGCCTTTGACTGCTCCATTCAGGAGGCACAATTGCACAAAGCAAAGGCGGTGGCCGAAGCCGCCCATCAGACACTCAAAGTCAATGCCCGCCTGGCCGAATTAGGTTCCATCAGCACACTGGAAATGGATCAATCAAAGGCCAAGGTAAAGGAAGCAGAAGCAGATCTGGCGGTAATGACGGCGGTCGTCTCCAAGTGCTCCCTGAAGGCACCTTTCACGGGTCGTGTGGCCAAACTTTATGTAGAAAAACACCAATATCTGGCGCCGGGAAAACCCATTATGGATATTCTGGATACCACTCAAATGGAGGCCCGTGCCATCGTTCCTTCGTCCTGGCTGAAATGGATCAGGCAAGATAGCCGTTTTTCTGTTCGGATTGATGAATTGGGACGATCCTTCCCCGCGCGCGTTATCCGTCTCGGCGCCAAGATTGATCCATTAAGTCAAACCGTCTCGATAGCAGGCTTGATTGAAGGCGCTCACAGCTCATTGCTTCCAGGAATGAGCGGCTGGGCAAGTTTCCAGAGAGGAAAACCATGAATTCATCCAGCGATGGTCAGCTCATCGGCCTGACCATCCTCCTGCAGATTTCGCGCCGTGTCCGAGAAGCCACTCGTCCTGAAGAAATTGGGTTTATTGCAGTCAACGAAAGCAAGCAGCTTCTGGATTACCGGCAGTCGGTCCTCTGGATGGCCAATCAAGAAATTTTTGCGGTTTCGGGAATCCCGCAACCTGATCATAACGCACCTTATATCCAGTGGTTGAATGCCGCCTTCAAAGAATGGCAAAAAAAAGATGGCCTCCGCCGCATTGATCCGCAAGAACTTCCTCCTGCTATCTTTGCGTCCTGGAATGAATGGCTGCCTGCCCACGGCGTTATCGCCCCGCTTTTGACGAAAAAGGGTGAAACGCTGGGGATGCTTTTCCTGGCCCGAGAGGCTGCCTGGCAAGACCATGATCTGGAGATTCTGAAGGAACTTGTCGCTATTTATGCCCACGGATTAACAACAGTGAATCCGCCCAGGAGCTTCACCCGCTGGATGAAACAGCACTTTCTTCAATCCAAGGCGAGATATGCCATCGCAATACTAATTGCCGTCACACTTTTCCTTCCGGTGCGGATGTCCGTCCAGGCCCCCGCGGAAGTCGTTCCCAAAGATCCTTTTGTGATCCGGTCGCCGCTCGATGGCGTCATTGAGCACTTTCATGTCTATCCCAACGCGGTGGTTAAAAAGGATGATGTGCTGTTTTCTTTCGACCAGACCAATCTCCGCGCCCGTTTAGGCGTCGCCGGCAAAGCTTTTCAGGTAGCAGAGGAAGAATATCGTCAGGCGGCGCAGATGGCGCTTCAGGATGAGAAGAGCCGCACGGAGGTTGCGCCCCGGCATGGGAAAATGCAGGAAAAAGCCACGGAATATTCCTATTCCCGAGAACTGTTTCATCGTCTTACTGTGCGTGCACCCCGTCCGGGCATCGCCGTTTTTATGGAACAAAGTGACTGGATCGGCAAATATGTTGCCGTCGGAGAAAAGGTTCTGGTCATTGCCGATCCCAAACATGTGGAAATCCTTATTTATCTTCCCGTTGCCGACGCGATCGAACTGAGTATCGGCACTCCCGTTTCTCTGTATCTTGCAATGGATGCCCAGCATCCGTTGCCTGCAAAATTGAGATATGCCGCCTATAAACCGGAAGTAACACCGGCGGGTTTTGTGGCCTACCGAATCAAGGCAGATTTTGACGAAGGCGTAAATCCCCCACGAATCGGTCTGACCGGCACAGCCAGAATATACGGAGAAAAAGTTTTTCTGGTCTATTACATTTTACGACGCCCCCTGACGGCAATTCAGCAGATGTTGGGATGGTAGCCATGTTTTCACTTCCACCTTTGCGGCAGGAACTGGCTCTCTTTGCAGCGCCATTTGCGTCTGATGGCACGCCTTCCTGGACGCTTCATGATCCGCCGTCCAACCGCTTTTTTCATTTGGCCTGGCCCGCCTTTGAAATTATTTCCCGGTGGGCGTTAGGCTCCGTTGAAGCCGTCATGGAAGCCGTTAACCGGGAGACTACGCTTAACCTTACCGAAGATGATGTCTTTGGCGTCCTATCTTTTCTTGAACACAATTTTCTTCTTGAAGCCGGATCGGCTCAACGCAGCGCAAAATTAGCAGCAGCACAAGGCGCTAATCGTCTTCCCTGGTTTTCCTGGCTATTAAAAAATTATCTTTTTTTTCGCATCCCTCTTTTCCGTCCACAACGATTTCTCGACTATGGCGCCCGTGCCGTCGCATTTTTCTATTCCGGGGCATTCTTGACGATGGTGGTTCTTGCGGCTGTTTTCGCGGCTTTCCTCGTATCGAGACAATGGGATGTTTTTCTGCATTCTTTTACCGCCTATCAAAGCTGGTCCGGTCTTGCAATCGTAGGTTGCGCCATTATTTTCGCCAAGTTTGTCCATGAGTTGGGCCACGCCTTCACCGCGCACCGTTACGGCTGCCGGGTGCCTACGATGGGAATCGCCTTTGTTGTCTTAACCCCCATGCTTTATACAGATACCAATGAGACCTGGAAATTGACATCCAGACGGCAACGTCTCGCAATCGGCATCGCCGGAATGACCTCTGAACTTATTTTTTCTCTGGCGGCAATCTGGATCTGGCTGCTTCTTCCAGACGGAGCGCTGCGCGGGGCGGCTTTTATTCTGGCGACAACAACCTGGGTGCTGACCGTCCTTTTGAACATCAGTCCCTTTATGCGTTTTGACGGATATTTCATTCTGTCCGATATTCTTGGCCTATCAAATCTGCATACACGATCCTTTGCTTTTGGTCGCTGGTGGCTCCGAGAAAAACTCTTTGGGCTGGGAGAACCAACCCCCGAACCCACCTCCAGACGTCTGCGGAATTTTCTGATTGTTTTTGCCTATGCAGCATGGCTTTACCGATTTTTCCTTTTTCTGGCCATCGCCTTTCTGGTTTATCATTACTTTTTCAAAGCACTGGGAATTTTTCTTTTTCTCGTCGAAATCGGGTGGTTCATCCTTCTGCCCATTTATGAAGAAGCAAATTCCTGGTGGCGGCTCCGGGAGAAAATCAGCTTCAACTTCATAACCTTACGGACTATTTTGATCATGCTGTTTCTTCTGGCCATGTTGATTATCCCTTGGCACGGACAAGTAACAGCTCCGGCAATCCTTTCCGCCGGCCGTGAACAGCAGATCACCGCGCCTTTTCCTGCCATGGTTATTCATGAATCTGCATCCCCCATGAAGATAGTTCGCGCGGGAGACATCCTGATTCGCTTATCTTCACCGGATCTGGAACAAAAAATTCGTCAGGCCGGGGCGGCAACCTCTGTTTCCCGATGGCAGGTTGCTCAGCAAGCATTTCATGAAGACCTTCTCAAACAGGGAAATGTTTTACGCAAGCAACTGGACGCCGGAACAACAGAAATCGCAGGACTGTTGGAAGAAAGGGAGCGACTGAACATCCGCGCTCCTTTTGATGGCTCTATCGTTTTTCGAAACGATGAGTTGAATCCGGGCGTATGGGTCTTTAAAAAAGAGCTGCTCTATGTCGTCGCAGACATGAAAGGGAATCGAATAGACGCCTATGTCGGGGAGAATGATCTGAAACGGATTTCCGTCGGCAATCCGGCGCGCTTCATTCCCGACGTTCCGGAATTCCGCCGCTATGAATGCGTTATTTCCGAAATTGACCGCGTCAATCTTCCTTTTGTGGATGAACCCTCTCTTTCTTCAATTTATAAAGGTCCGATTGAAACGCGACAAGATGCACACGGTTTCCATATACCCAATACGCCAGTTTTTCGCATACATCTTTCACAGTGTTCACCTTCAGTTGCCCCTCCCCGGAAATTGAGAGGGACCGTTGCCCTGGAAGCAGACAAAAAAATTATCCTGATTGATTTTTTCCGTTATGTCACTGATCTCCTCATCAAAGAAAGCGGATTTTAACAAGTCATTCCAAATGAAGAAAGTATTTGAATTCAAGAGGATAAGGCATTGGACGTTGCCTGTGGTCATTGGACCGGGAAACAGTTTTTTTTGGTTTCCCGGTAATATTTCTGAACCGCGTCGAGAAATTCCTTTTTCTTGATCGGTTTGGTCAGATGTCCGTCACAACCGGCATCCATGCTTTTTTGTTCATCTTCATGCAACGCATGGGCCGTTAGCGCCACAATGGTTGTCCGTCTGACATGATGTTTGGCTTCCCATTCACGGATAACCCCGACAGCCGTGTAGCCATCCATCACCGGCATTTGCAGATCCATGAAGATCAGGTCATAAGCACATCCCTCCTGTATTTTCTCCACCGCTTCCAGGCCGTTAACGGCGTATTCCACTTTATGGGGCTGTTTTTTCAGATAAGAGGCAATTAGAAAACGATTGTCTTCATTGTCTTCAACCAGCAAAATGCGAAGAGGCTCTATTACGCAGGCATCCTCAGCCGTTGTTTTCGCTATTTCTCTCCCGTTGTCGGGCAAAAGAGAGGTCTGGCTGATCTTCAGTTTGACCGTGAAATAAAACGTACTCCCCGACCATAAAGCGCTTTCAGCCCATATCGCTCCTTCCATCAACATCACCAATTGACGGCAAATGGCCAACCCGAGGCCGGATCCTCCAAAGTTGCGAGACAGAGATGAATCAACCTGCATGAATTTGTCAAATATCAGACCCAGTTTCTCCTCGGGAATACCAATTCCCGTATCCTTGACGGCAAAGAGCAGATCCACCATGTTTTCGCCAAAGGACGCTGTGTTGTCCAGTTTACCGTTTTCTTTTATCTTTTCCACATCAATACGAATACTTCCCGCTTCTGTGAATTTCAGAGCATTCCCGACAAGATTCATCAGAATCTGACGAAGCCGGTCCGGATCGCCCATCAGTTGATCCTCCACATCCGGAGCAATGCTGCAAAAGAAAGCGACTTTTTTCTCAGCGGCTTTAAAAGCCATGATATCTTCAATACCCTTCAGAAGATCACGAAGCGAAAAAGGAATGGATTGGAGCGTAATTTGTCCGGCCTCAATTTTGGAAAGGTCAAGAATATCATTGATGAGTTTTAAAAGGTTTTCTCCAGCAGAACGAAATACCTGAACATAACGACGCTGTTCCTCGGAAAGCGTCGAATCCCAAAGGAGATCGGCCATGCCAATAATGGCGTTCATAGGGGTGCGGATTTCGTGGCTCATATTCGCCAGAAACTCGGATTTCGCTGCATTGGCCATTTGAGCGCTTGCTGCCATTTCCTTGGCCAGGAAGGTCTGCTCGGCAAGCGCCACATTCATTTGCCGCAATTCCTCCTCCGCTTTTTTACGATCAGTGATATCAATCATCACACTTAAAAAATATTGTTTCCCCTGACTACTGATGATTTCGCCGGAAAAGAGGCCATGTAAAATGGCACCATCTTTTCGACGTACCTGCAATTCAAAATCGGTCAGACGGCCGTTTTTTTGCAGCAAAGCGTATGCATCAATGCGTTGCTTTTCCTGTGCAAAAAGACTCAGTTCCACCGCGGTTTTCCCGATGACGTCCTCTTTTGAATACCGTAAGATCTGCAGAAAAGCATTATTGACATCGATAATGCGGTGATCCGGAAAAGCGGAAAGCGCCATAAGCGCCGGGTTGTTTCGGAACAGACGCTCAAAACGCTGCTGCGCCTCTTGTTCCGCACTGAGGTCCTTGCTGATGCCGAAAACACAATCCTCACCGTTCCATCGTCCCAACCAGATCCTCGTTTCAACAGGCACCAGAGAACCATCTTTGCGTGCCAATGGCAAAGGACAGATTTTCTGTTCGCCCCGAAGCATCGCTGAAAAGATTTCCTCTGCTTCCTGCCGCCTTTCCAACGGATGCAAATCCAGCACATTCATCGCTTGCAGTTCAGAGGATCGGTAGCCCAGTTTCTGGAATACCGCCTGGTTGGAAAACAGCAGTTGCCCATCGGGCTTTCCGACAACAATCATATCCGTCATCGTTTCAAAAAAAGTGCGGAAATTCACTTCACTGTCCCGCAAGGCGTTTTCGGCTTGCTTGCGGGCAGTAATATCCCGGCTGATGCCCAGAATGCCGATTAACATTCCATCCGATCCCCAATAGGGAGTCTTGAGGGTATCGAGTAGCTTTTTTCTACCGTCGGGATAGGCAATCCATTCCTCATTCTGGCGCTGTCGGCGTAGTGTGAGCATTTGCCGGTCGTACTCCCGAAAAGATTCCGCCACGGCTTTGTCGAAAAGATCATAATCCGTGCGACCGACAATTTCTTCCCTGGAACGTCCGACAAACTCGCTGAAGGGAGGATTGCATCCCAGATAAACCCCCTGATTATCCTTGAAGAAAATAAGATCAGGAATGGAATCCAGCAATGAATTGATCAAACTGACTTGCCTTTTCAATTCTTCTTCCGCCTGCTTGCGGGCGGTGATGTCTCGGCTGATCCCCAAAATGCCGATCAGCGTCCCGTCCGCTTTCCAGTAAGGTGTTTTGAGCGTATCCAGAAGCTTCTTCCGGCCGTCAGGATAGGTAATCCATTCCTCATTATGCTGGGTCTGGCGAACCTCCATCATCCGCCGATCATATTCCCGGAAGGAATCCGCTACCGACGATTCGAAAAGATCATAATCCGTCCGACCAACAATATCTTCTTTGGAACGTCCGACTAGTTCGCTGAAAGAAGGATTGCATCCCAGATATACGCCGGAAATGTCTTTAAAGAAGATAATATCGGGAATGGAATCCAGCAGTGCATTGATCAGAATAATCTGCTGCCGTATTTCCTCTTCCGCCTGTTTGCGTTGGGTAATATCTTCCTTCACTGCGATATAATTGGTAATTTTGTCCTTTTCATCCAGAAGAGGAGAAATGGATACATACTCCCAGTACACATCACCGTTCTTTTTCTTGTTTTGAAACTCTCCCCGCCATGTCTGTCCTTTGGTTATCGTCTCCCAAAGCTGCCGATAGGTCTCAGGAGAGGTCGCACCGGATTTTAAAATTCGGGGGTTCTGCCCAATAACCTGTTGATAGCCATAACCGGTGACTTCCGTGAATTTGGCGTTAACATAAGTAATATTGCCTTCGGGATCGGTGATCACTACGGAAGCGGGACTTGCTTCCGTGGCCAGAGACAATCTTCGTAAGGAATCCATCACCATTTTGCGTTCTGTAACATCGTTAAACGTCACCACGGCGCCGACAACTTCACCGCTCACCACCTGGGGATGAGACCAGTATTCCACGGGAAAGCTGGTGCCATCGGCTTTCCAGAGCACTTCATCTTCCACATGCACTTTCAAATTTTCATGAAAAGCGCGAAATATTCTGCATTCTTCAACAGGCATTGCATTGCCATCCGCATAGGAATGATGGATCAGCTGGTGCATGTTCTTGCCAAGCAGTTGCTCCATGCCGGAATACCCCAGCATTTTTACGCAGGAGGCATTGGCAAAGGTGCAATTGCCATTCAGGTCAATGCCATAAATCGCCTCTGCCGTCGAATTGAGCAGCAGACTGACCTTTTCTTCGTTCTGTCGGGAAGCTTCTTTCGCCTGCTTGAGCACGGTGATATCAATGATGGAAGCGATCGTTGCAGGATTGCCTCCCATCGTGGTAGCGCCGATATACAGGGCAATCCATTTCATTTGTCCGTCTTTGGTGAGAATCTTCAATTCATGCTGATCAACAATATCCTCCCCCTTTCGTCGTCTCTTGATCATTTCCTCAACCAACTGTCGGTCATCAGGATGCGCCAGGTCTGCGATGCTTAGAGAAAGAAGCTCTTTCAAGCTATAGCCGCTCAATCCTTCAGCCGCAGGATTGGCATAAATCAAACGATTGTTCTGGTAAAGCAAAACGGCCACAGGCGTGGATTGGGAAAGAATCCGGAATTTGTTTTCACTTTCCTGAAGAGCTTTTTCCATCAACCTGCGCTCGGTGATGTCCCGGAAGAACCAGATACGCCCCAGATACGCCCCATCAGCCGTAATCAAAGGCGCGGAATACCGGTCCAGCCATCTCCCGTTTACCAGTTCGATCTCCTCCCTGCTTTTTTCCTGGCGGTTTTCATAAAGATATTTCACCCTTTGGATAAATTCTTCAGGATGCTTAATTTTATTGAGCACGTGTTCCAGCATTTTCTGATCATCTTTTTCATCCAGGATATCCTGAGGAATTTCCCATATATTTCCGAACCGCTGATTGGAAAAAATTGCCTTTCCCTCTTCGTTGACGGCCAGGACCCCATCCAGGGATGTTTCGGATTCCGTTTTCAACAGGGTGGTATTGTAGCTTAACGCCGTCACTCTTTCAGCAATCGCTTGTGACATCGAATTGAAGGCTCTGCCCAGTTGACCGATGTCATCATCGCCTTCATGGAGAAGCGGCGGCGATAGATTTCCTGAAGCCACCTGCAAACTGGCACGGGTAAGCGCCGAGAGATGGCGGGTAAGCCAATAACCGATGAAGAAAAGAATGAACATCGAAAGGACGATTTCGACAGCAGCAATGGCAAGACCTTGTTTGATTAACGCATGACGGGCAGTCGTGATTTGAGAAAGATCAATGCCCAGATGCAGATTCGCCAGCTTTTGCCCGCTCTCTTCGATGGAAAGAATGTCATCATATCGATGAATAGCGTCAGAACCGAAAAGAGAAGCGACCCAACCCGTGTCCGGAAGTTTCTGACCAATTTTCCGGCCGCTTGAAGCCACGGTATGCCCTTCACGGTCACTGACCATGATATACTCAATGCCTTGCGTGGCCCGGCTTTCGTCCAGAATTGCCTGAACCGTGGCAAAATCCTGTTGCGCCAGAGGGGCTTTCAAGGCAGCGCCCAAAACGGGCATCATCTGTTTAACCTGCCAGCGGACCTGTTCGATCATGGCATTATGCAAAAGACGCAGACTGTTGGAAACCAGCAAAGTCAGCATGATCGCTTCCACGCCGATTGCCAAAAGCAAAAAGCGGCTACGGATACTTTTGCGACTGAAAAACCGGATCACTTTTCTCTCCCTTGAAGAATGCTTCGAACTTTAGCAGCGTAGGCATCCATGGGGGTCAGTTCTTTCGGTTTCAGCGTCCGGTAGCCTTCCAGCCTATTGTTTTCGAAATACTTTTTGGCTTCCGATGTTTCGGCAAACGACCAGAGCGCCGCTTCGATCTTTTTTTGATTTGATGCGTGGCGGGCATTGAGCACATAAATCCGGCCAGGCATGGACTTGCTTTGAGCCATCATTCGCAACTGGTTGCGGACCCTGGGCATCAGATTCTGGAAATTCGTCAGAGACATGAACGCAGCCGAGGCGTCTCCGGAAAGAACCAGTTGGGCCTCGCTGTCAGACGCACTGACATACCGGATCGATTTTACGGCTACTTTTTTGTCTTGAAGCCACTGCACCCCCCAAAGGGTTACCTGGGAAGAAGGACCCAAGCCCACAACAATTGCATTTTTTAAATCGGCAGGCTTTCTGATGGCACCATTGGCGGCCACAACCACCACCGACTTAAAATCGGCCTTGTACGTTAAAAACGGGATGTAACCGGCATCCATTTGAAAAAGGCGCGCCAGGTGGGCGGTCGTTACCGCCAGATCATAATCACCGGCCAGGCCGCGTCTGGCAAATTCGTTAAAATCCGGCGCTGTGACGATATCGACCGGATACCCCAGCATTTGTTCCAAATGTTGACGCAGCGGCTGGTACATGCTCAGGATCACCCGCGCGCTGGTGTGCGGGGCAACTCCCACAAGAAATTTTTCCGCGGCTAATGACACGGTTTGAAACATTATCATGATCAAAATGACCCAGCAAACCAGCATTTTCTTCATTCAAGCCTCCCTGATCATTTCATGGAAATGAATAGCCGAATGGGCATGAATAGTTATTTTTCCGAAAAACTACCGATTCTCGACCGCCATTTCAAACCGGTTTCGTCCGCCGGCCTTGGCGCGGTAGAGCGCCTCATCCGCCCGACCAATGCAGGTTTCCATATCCATACCGCGGACAAATTGATTCACGCCCAGACTGATGGTCACTGAAATGTTCTTCCCTTCCCAGGGCGTTGAAAGATTCCTCACGGCCATCAGCAGCTTTTCGGCAACGGATGCAGCTGCGGAAAGATCCGTCTCCGGTAGGATGAGCAAAAACTCTTCTCCTCCCCATCGCCCGCATATGTCTTCCACGCGAAGCGAAGACCGGATCGTATGCGACACCCCCTTCAGGATCCGGTCGCCCGCATTATGTCCATAAATATCATTGACTTCCTTGAAATGATCGATATCAGCCATCATCACGGCCAATGAAGTACCATGACGTTCGGATTTGCTCTTTTCTACCTGAAACTGTTTGATCAGCTCCCGCCTGTTGACCAAACCGGTCAAAGAATCGGTCGCAGCCGCATATTGAAGCGTTTCCTCGGCCAGCAGACGATGAGCACACTCCAGCAGAATTTCATGTAATTTGTCCTTCTCGACCGGTTTGGTGACATATTTATCCACGCCGATATTAATCGAGTTTTTCAAATATTCCACTTCCTCAAAGGCAGTCAGAACAACAATATGCGACGACTTATCCAGTTTTCGGATTTCACCGGCCATGGTAATGCCGTCCATGTTCGGCATTTGAATGTCCGTGATAATGATTTTGGGATGGTGGGCATGATAGGCAGCCAGCCCTTCCCAGCCGTCTTTCGCGGTGATCAGATTTCCGACAATACATTTCAGAAAGACCGTATGCAATTTACGGGCATCTTCATCATCCTCCACGTAAAGCACCGTCAGGCCCTTCATATACTCTTCGTCATGGGGCAATATCGTTATCATTTTTCCTCCTCCACCGACGCTGCATCAGGAATATTCCCACCGATTTTTTTGCACGTTTTCATCACACCATGCCTATCAGACCCGATCCTATCAGGATCTGCGATCTCCTTTATAAAAATATTCTGGCAGTCAACACCGCAAAACCTCTGATGCATGCTGAATTCTGAAATGTATCCGGCACAACTCTTCCCCTGCACTAAAATGGAGAACCGCCAAGGCGAGCTGACGCTTGTCCGCCCACTACCGGACCCGCAGGGGTAAGAATCGTCCACGATGGGACAGGTCCTTTCGCGGTAATTTGGGTAATCGTTGCGCTATGTTTCCACGAGGTAAATTTTCCCGCGAACCACTGGGCAAAACTGTTGATGGCGATATCAGCACCGGATTCGGTCGCAGCCGCACCGAGTTTAGTTTTAATGGCACGAGCTAAATTTTCGGCGCCTAATGCTCCCTCATCCTCCGATTGCGCCGGTGCAAAGGGCAATGTGGATGGAATAGCATACGTTGCAGGAGCAACCGCACTCGGGTAAGCGACAAATGATGGGAAGGCAGTCGGAAAAGCCGGCAAGGTCACAGAACGGCTCCACGCATTCCAGGCATCCCCCAAGGCTGCCGCAATCTTGGAAGCATACTCCCCTGGTACCCTGGCATTGTAAAAACGATTCGCCAAATCCCCACCCAGATGAATCCCACTCGTCAGACACCCTGGCGGAAAGGTTGCCATTGACCCATTGACCTGACCCCTGATGACGGCATGGGATATCCAGGCATTCACACCATCCGCAGCAACGCTTTGAGCCCGGCTCAACCAATCCGCCCAGCGTGGCGCTAAAGGAACCCGGTAATCCAAAACATATTTTATCTCACCCGTTCCGATCGTGCGATTCGGGTCAATATCGAGAAAGAAGTTGTGAGTCCCGGGAAGAGCGATCCACTGCACTTCTACATCCACTGTGGCTCCGGCAGAAATGTTCTGCATCACTCCGGATAGAATGGTCTCCGTAAAACGGTTTATCCGCCATGGAACTTGCTGCAACGGATAATTGCAGCTGTTTTTTACGCTGAAATTGAAGGTGATGGGCGTTCCTTCTTGAGCCGGATGCTGAGCGCTTGGAAATGCCCAGAATCCCACAATATTGACCTTGCTCTGCGTTGCGCATTGCGGCTTCGAAATACGCTGAAGCTGCGATGAAGGCATAGGGATTCCCTTTTGCTCCAACTTTAAGGCGCCGGTGGAAGTGGCAGCAAGGGCATACTGACCGAAACCTGAAAGAAGAACGGCAACAAAGAAACAGAAAATGAGTTCAAACATTCGGCTGGCCTTTTGCCAGGAAATGGCATTTTCACCAAAAGGCGAGCAGACACTATCATAAGAATCATTAGGAGGGACGGTACGATTCGCCATAAAAAAGATCAGACCTCACTGTATGAAAATGGACAGAAACCACCTCAAACACTTTTTTGTTTTCGTGTTGTTAATCATGGACATCCTCGGGAAGTCAAGGTGGTTTTTTTCACCATCCGGGATCTTTACGATCAATATATTTGATTTATTCTAAATTTTGAATTAATATAAATTAAAATTATTTTATTGTGCAGGAAGATGACAAAGAAATTTCAGAAAACAGCACAGAGAGCCGCAATTATGGACTATCTCAAGGATAACCTCTCCCATCCAACGGTAGAGGAAATCTACCAGGCTGCCTTAAAACAACTCAACACCATCTCCAAGGCGACGGTCTATAACACCATGCTAACTCTGAAACAGCAGGGTATTGTCCGGGAACTGTCGATTACAGGTTTGGATTGCAAAAGATATGATCCGGACATCCGCCACCATACCCACTTGATCTGCACAGACTGCGGTAAAATTGTCGACGTGCATTTTTCATTGCCCCTGGAAATTTCAGTAGCGCAACAACAGGGATTCGAAATCCGGGATTTTGACATTCAATTTTATGGTATCTGTTCCGCGTGCAAAAAAGCCGATCAGAAACCGACTCAGGAAGAAACTTCAAAAAAGAGTTAACGGCAAGAGGCATTCATGAAACGACTTGTCGCAGCGTTAAAATCCTTTTTCAATCTACCGTTACGCATGAGTCCATGCAAGATTTGGCTTTGTCTTCTGGCCGTCGGCCTGCTGATGGTCGTTTTCGCCGGACCCTTGCACGCTGCTTATGTCAAGCGCTATACAACAATTGCCAATGGCGGCATGACCTATACCGGCAATACGCTGGGCCTGTCCAAAGCCACCGGGTCCAATCAACCGGGAACAAACGGCTCCATCGGCGCCTTCATCACAACGGACACAGCGCTCAAAGTGGGAACTTTCCCATCCGGAACAACTCTGGATTGGACAAAAAATTCTTCTGCTGCCGTTTTGCGCCTGCCGGCCGGCAGCAGCGTAATTTACGCCGAACTCATCTGGGGCGGCAGTTATAATTACGGCGGCCAGAACGTCAGTGCATCACTGAACAGCGCCGTGACCTTTTCAGGGCCTTTTGGCAGCGCAGGCATCAGTCCCTCTCCATCCACAGCCTTTACCACCGGGTCCGGAGAGTACTACTATGTTCGTTCCGCCGACGTGACAACAATGGTTCAAGCCGGAGGATCGGGAACATATACCGTGGGCGGCGTTCCCGCCACGGTTGCCGCCTCGGAAAATAACGCCAACGCCGCCGGTTGGACCCTGGCTGTCATTTACGGCAATGCCTCCCTACCGGCCCGCAACATGACGATCTTTGTGGGCGCGGAACTGACCAGCTCCTCGGTATCCACTACCTCTTCCGTCAGCGGTTTCTGCACGCCGGGTTCAGGAACAATCAACGCCCGGATGATGGTCTCGGCCATTGAGGGAGATTCAGGCATCACCGGTGATCAGATGAGGTTCGGTCCGACTGTAGGAACACTTGCCGCCGTCTCCGGATCCAACAATCCGCTCAGCAATTTCTTTTCCTCGCAGATCAATCAGGATAGCGGCGCTCTGGATACAGCAGGAACCTTTGGCTCCCGAAACAGCACACCCGGTTCGCAGGGAAGCGGTGTGAGAACAGGATGGGACATTACCAATGTGGACGTATCCGGCAGAATGCAAAGCAACCAAAATACGGCGTATGCGCGAGGAACCACATCAAGCGACCGCTATACAATCACCACCATCGGCTTACAAATCAATGTCGGCGCTCCGGTATTCCCGACGGCTGTCCTGTCCGTGGATAAAACCACAACCTACATTGGAGACATTCTGACCTATACGGCAAACCTCAATAACACCGCCGGATCGGCAGACGCTCTAAATGTTAATTTCACAAACGCCCTGGCACCGGGAACGGCCTTGGTTGCCGGAAGTTTCAAGGTCAACGGCGTAGTTCAATCCGGTGCAGATCCTGTAAGTGGCGTCAACATCGGAACCGTAGCCGCCGGTGCAACCGTTACAGTTTCTTACCAGGTCAGAGTTACCTCCATTCCCCTTCCACCTGCGACAGCAACTTATCCGGGACAGGCCTCCTGGACCTATCAGTATCAAAGCTGCGCCGGCTACCCCCTCAACAACGGCACAACCACAACGAATGTCAGTACAACAGGAACCGTCCGCCTGCAACCGACAAAATCCGCCACTCCCCCCGGCAAAGCGCTGCCGGGAGACCAAGTTACTTACACCATCACGATCCCCAATACGGGAACGGCGGATACCAGCGGCGCAACGCTTGCCGATCCGATTCCCGCAGGAACAACCTATGTCGCCAATTCGACAACCCTCAACGGATCAGCCGTGTCAGATGCAGGCGGCGCAATGCCTTTTGCCGTCGCGCGTCTGGTTAACAGTCCAGGCGGCAGCTCGGGACAAATTAAAGTCGGGGAGACGGCAACCATCACCTTTCGAGTAACCATTAATGCCAATCCTCCTAATATCATTACCAATATTGCCACGATCGATCCCGATGGAACCGGTCCTGCCCCAGCAATATCAGTCCCCCTGACCAACCCGCCGGTCCAGGCAGATCTGGCCGTAACCATTTCCGACAACCAAACTTCCGCAGTAGCAGGGTCGCCAGTCAGCTATGTGGTCACCGTGACAAACAATGGCCCGGACAGTGTGATCAGTCTGGACCTTGAGGTGCCCCTTCCCGCAACAATTCTTAATCCGGTCAGAACGCCTTCCAGCGGCAACTATAATGCAAGCAGCGGCGAATGGACCGGTTTGAATCTGGCATCCGGAGGAAGTATTACGTTGACAATCACCGGAACGATCTCGCCTGCGGCAACTGGAACACTGACCGTACCGGCCACCTTGTCGCCATCGCCCGGCGTTCAGGACACAAATACGGCAAACAACACCGCATCGGATACGGATACTTTGACCTACGTTGCAGATCTGGCCATCACAAAAACAAACGGGAAAACATCTGTTTTGCCTGGCAGCAATATTCAGTACACCATAACCGTGACCAACAATGGGCCAAGCCGTGTGGACAGTGTAACGGTTGTTGATCTTCTGCCGGCACTGTTGCAAACCCCAGTCTTTACACCGGTGCAGGGTGTATATAACGAAACAACCGGTCTGTGGACAGGTTTGAACCTCTCTCCTGGTCAGAGTGCCGTCCTCACACTGACAGGAACTGTTGATGTCAGTGTGACAGGAAACTTTGTCAACACGGTCACTGTGTCACCGCCTGCCGGCGTAACTGATCCCCATGCAGGAAACAACACGGCAACGGATATCGACACCACATCTCCGCAAATTACACTGGCCAAGAGCGTCGATCCCCCGAATGTGACGCCGGGACAAGAGATCCTTTTCACGATATCCTACAAGAATATCGGGGGCAGCGCAGCATCCAGCGTCATCATATCCGATACCATTCCTCTGAATACAACCTACGTTTCCGGAAGCATGAGAATTGGCAACGGAGCCTCCTCGTACGCAACGGCAAGCGTCCTTACCGATGCAAACGACGGCGATGAGGGTCAGCTGAGCGGTTCAAGCATCATTTTTACCATCAGCACCGTTGCCGCCGATGATGGAATGGCCAATATGGGAACTGACGAAGGCAAGGTTTATTTTAAAGTCAAAGTCAATTGAGGCATTACATTTCTCGTTGGTTGAAGAAAGCTGAAAGATTAGGATGGAAAGCAAGTAAGCACATGAAAAGATATCAATAATGAAGAAAGGAGCAAAATAATATGGTCAGCATGCATAGGCAAAAGATATTGGTTTTTATTCTTTTTTTGATCTGCGTCTTTTTCCTGCAAACCGTTGCATCTTCGGCACAGCCATTGCCGCAACTGGATTTGAAAACGACCGTGGAAAAGGAAGCCAAGGTTAAGAAAAAAGGAAAGCAGGTTTGGGAGCGGATACCCGTCGAGAAGACAGCGAAGGGCGATATTCTTGTTTATACGATAACTTATCTCAACAAAGGGAAGACGGAGGCTGTTGATGCACAGATTATTGATCCTATTCCCGTTGGCGTTGTCATCATTCCGGAAAGCGCCGAGGGAAAGGATGCGGAAGTGACCTGCAGCACGGACAGCGGCAAATCCTGGCAAAAACCGCCCTTGACCATGCAAATCACAAAACCCGATGGGACAAAAACTGTACAACCGGTACCTGCTGAAAAATATACCCATATCCGATGGATCATCAAAAAACCGGTTTTGCCCGGTCAGACCGGCCGGGTCAATTTTAAAGCAAGCGTAAAATAGCTAAACCTATTAATGCATTAAATAAGAAATTCACAGATAACAAACAAGGAGGTTCACATCATGCGGAAACTATTTTTTACCTTAGTCGTACTGCTGTCATTGGCAGTGGTTACAGGGCCGTCGCAGGTTATGGCGGCGGGAACTCTCGCCGGAACGGCTATTTCCAACCAGGCGTATGCCGATTACAAAGATGCCAACGGAAATGCCATGACGCGAGTCTATTCCAACACGGTGACGGTAACCGTCTCGCAGGTGGCCGCTGTAAGCATCGTTCCGCCGACGATCAGTTCATCGGCCAAGAATGGAGATGTTATCAACTATCTTGTCCAGTTATTCAACAACGGTAACGGACACGATACCCAGACGTTCAGCTATGCCACGTCGGGTGATTGGACACCGACATCCGTCAAGATGTTTTACGACATCAACAACGACCATGTCTATACCCCGGGGACAGATATCCTGCTCACGGAAACCTCGCCTGGCTCCAAGACGTACAAAACCGTCAACGGTTCAGGCGCTCCCGTGCAGATTACTCCGGATGACGACTACGATGTCATTATGGAGGTCACGGTGCCGGCGGCGGGTGTTGCACCGAACAATACCAAAAGTGTCATTACAATCAACACGAAATCCGATTTTGACAACACCAAAACAGCAACGGGAACCTACACAACCACGGTCCTGGCAGCGGCCATTTCAGCTGTTAAAACCCACACGCCCGTGGGAACGCCTACCTACCTGAAGCCGGGAGACATCATCACATACACCATTACGCTGACCAATAGCGGCAGTATTGATGGAACGACTTTTCTGGTGTCGGATCCTCTTCCCGCAAGTATGACCTATGTGCCGGGATCCATCAAGGTAAGCGTTAACGGCGGAGCCTTTACGGTAAAAACGGACACTGCGGATAACGACGGCGTCAAGTATGACGCTGCAACGAGATCGGTCATCGCCCCCGACGGAGCAGCAGTGCTCAACGTAAGCGCAGGACAATCGTGGGCTGTCCAGTTTCAAGCCACACTCAACACGGGAACAGCATCCGGAAGCGCGGTGGTGAACCAGGCAACCATTTCATACACATCCGGCACCAGCAACATCACCATACAAACCAACGGAGATACCATTCTTGTCTCCCAACTGGCCGGCATCGATTTGACATCAGCGGCCACGCCGATAACAGGCAACCCAGGCGATAAGATCATTTATCCTTTTACCGTTACCAACAACGGAAACGCTGCGGATACCGTCAACCTGTCCACCTCATCAACACAGGGCTGGACCTGGGCGATCTGGGCGGATGCAAATGGCGACGGCATTCCTGGAAACAATGGTGATTATCTGCTGACGGATACCAACGGCGACGGCAAGATTGATACGGGAGCTCTTTCTCAGAACAGTTCCGTGAATCTCCTGGCGGTGGCCACGGTTCCTGCCGGTGCATCCAACGGCACGACCGATACGATTACCATTACCGGCTCATCGGCATCGGATACAACCAAGACGGACACGCAACCTTTCACCACGACCGTCAAGGCCCCGGTCATGTCGGTATCCAAAGCGGTGATCGCCGTGCAGGCTCCCGGTACAGCGGTCTGCACACCGGCCAACACAACAACCGGCGCACCCTGCGTTGTGGTTCCCGGAACCATATTAACTTACCGGGTGACCGCAACCAACTCCGGAACAGGCAATGCAACCAATGTTATCGTAACCGACTTAACTCCCCAATACACGACCTATCAGTCGGGTACCATTAAAACCGGATCATCCGCAGGCAATCTCACGATCCGAACGGATGCCGTGGATGGAGACGGCGCAGAATACAACACGGGCAATCGCGCCGTGGTCGTGCCCGACGGAGGGTCTTTAACTTTGGGGCCAGCTGGCATTTTGGTGCTTGAGTATCAGTTGATTGTCAACTGATAGGACATTATAGAGAGAATTGTTAAGGAATTCCGCATGATGAAATTTCTGCGCCATCTTGCAGAAATGACTTGTCCGTGGGGACGGGTTCTCGTCATAACTTTTGCCATTCTGTTTTTATGGACGGCAAAAGGCATGACGCTGACCCCCCCCAAGGGCACGCCTGTCATCAATACCGCCACGGCACAATACTTTGACAGCAATGGCGGTGGTGACCTCTTTGGAAATCCTCTTATCGCAAACAGCAACAAAGTTTCATTGATTCTGGACAGTGCGCCGAGACTCCATATAATCAAGAACGCCGATTCCGATCCCGTATCGGCAGGCGCGATTTTGAATTATACGCTCACCTATGAAAACACCGGCAATGACGCAGCCACAGGGGTGATGATCGTGGACACGCTTCCGGGCAATGTCACTTTTCAAAGCGCATCATCAGGCGGAATCTATAATTCCGCCAACCGAACAGTTACCTGGACTGTCGGAACGGTTGCTTCCGGCATAAAGGAAATTCTGAAAGTGACCGTGCAAACCCATGCAGGTTTGGCTCCCGGCACACGGATTTCGAATCACGCATCCATAACCTCCGCAGAACACACCGCAGATACAGCAACCATTACCACAAAAATTGGTTCAGCCCCTAATGTGGTGATCATCGATTCCGCATCGGTCACCGCCACAACGCCCGGGGGGTGGATTGACTATACGATCCATTACAGCAATAAAGGCAACGCGCCAGCAACCAATGTTTTCCTTCACAATGACCTTCCACTCCAAACAGCCCTCGTTGCAGGGTCCATCACAGGAGCAGGCCATATTCTCAATCGCACCATTACATGGTCGTTAGGTTCTTTACAGCCGGGAGATTCCGGATCGGTCAATTTCCGGGTTCAGGTTTCCCCCTTAGCAGCAAGTGGCGATGTTATCACCAATATTTCAACAATTACCAGCAGCGAAACTGCTGTTTTAAACTCCAATCAACTGTTCACTCCCGTTGTTGCAGCAACCAGGACGCCCGGTGAGGTGGCATTTTTCGACACCGCCTGGCAGCCTGCATACGGTTATCTGAGCAGCGATATCGTCTATCTTCAGGTCAAGGACCTCGATCAGAACATTGACCGGGCAAGTGTTGAAACCGTAAAAGTCGTTTTGACGAATCCGGCAACCGGTGATACGGAAACCATTATTTTGACGGAAACCGGAAACGACACGGGTATCTTCCGCGGCAATATGCCCATTACATTAACTGCCACGGCCAAAGGCGATGGAACCCTGACGGTTGCCGCCAATTCTAGGATTCAAGCCACTTACACGGATATTCTGGATACAGCACCTGTTTCCAATGCCTCGGCATTGATCGACCCGTTAGGCATTGTATTCAATTCCATTACCGGAAATCCGGTGCCAGGAGCCATTGTAACCTTAAGGAACTGGAACGCGTCTGCCAATACCTGCGATCTAACCAGCTGGCCCACCCTTCCCGCCGGGCAAGTCAATCCGGCGTTACCCACGGGCACGGACGGTAAGTTCGCCTTCCCTCTCGTGCCTCCGGGTGACTATTGCTTTCAGACAACACCGCCAACGGATTATACTTTTCCATCCGGAATTGCGGACGCCGATCTGCCTGCCGGATTTACCATCACCCCTGCCTCTCGGGGTGGAAAATTTACCTTGAATGTCGGAGATCCTCCTCTAATCAGTGATATTCCTGTCGATCCTTCAGCGGGTCGCCTGACCATTACCAAAACGGCCAATAAAACCACGGCTGTCATCGGCGATCTAATCATATATTCATTATCCTTGACCAACAACGGCCAATCTCCGGTCACCGGTGTCGCCATCGCCGATGTCATGCCTCACGGGATCGCATATATTAAAGGATCAACACAGCTGGAAGGCGTTGCTTATACCGAACCACAGGCAGCAGGAGGACTCCGGACACTGACCTGGCAAACCGGGTCACTGGCTCCCAATAAGTCTCTAACCCTTTATTATCGAGCAGTGGTGGGGCCGGACACTCAGACGGGTGATGCGATCAATACCGCATCTGCCTCAGGCAAAAGTCTTGGAAAAGGCATCTTATCCAATAATGCCTCATTTAAGATCAAAATCACAGAAGGCGTTTTTACAAACAAAGGAACCATTATCGGACGAGTGTTTATTGATCAGAATGGAGACGGATTGCCAAATCAAGATCCAGGCGTTTCCGAAGCTGTACTCTATCTGGAAGACGGCACCCGTATCATCACTGATAAAAATGGAAAATTTTCCATCACCGGCATTGAACCGGGAACGCATGTCTTGCGACTTGATGAAACAAGTCTTCCGCGAGGTCTTATGCCGAAACCAATTTCCAACCGGTTTATGACAACCGGCACTTCCCAGTTTATCGATATGAAAACTTCCGGCCTGTTCAAGGCTAATTTTGCGCTGGATAAGACGAAAGACTATCAAGAACCGGATCAAGCGCAAGCAAAGCCGGAAAAAGGCAAGGAGAGTCTGCCTGCCGTGCCGGTGACATCCCCAACCACCATTCCAGGACCAACTGGAACAACTGAAGAAAAAACGATTCCAACTGCCCTCACCCATACAGGCATTTATCCGGCGGTTCAGGATACGAATACTGCTCATGTACCATCTGCTCCGCCCGCAAATCTAGACACGACGGAAACGCAGGTAAAGGGAAAAACAGCGTCAGCACCGGCACAAGAAAGCCAAGTACCGGAAATGGTCCGTCCGGAAAAATCCAGGGAAGAGACAGCTCCCGCGCAGCAGGGAAAAACTATCCCGGAAATTCAGCAAACTTCTGAAAAAACGTCAGAAGTGCCATTGGAAAAGCAGATCCTGACCATGACCCCCGAACTTGCATTCCTGAAACCTCAAGATCAAGCCGTAATCACACGCAACAGCACTCGTGTGCTGGTTAAATGCCCGACGGATGCCGTTCTGACCCTAACGGCCAACGGGAATACGGTGGAAAACCGCCAGATCGGCAAACAAATCAAAAATGAACAGCGACGAGTCGTAATTTACGAATTTATCGATGTCCAACTCAACGCCGGCGGAGAGAACATCATCAAAGCCGAGATTAGAGATGCCTTCGGCATTGTCCGGGGCGACAAACAAATCCGTCTGCAAACCGTCGGGGATCCGGCTCGCATTGCCATCTTGCCTGACCGGAAAGCAGCGGTTGCAGATGGGAAATCCCTTATCAAAGTCGAGGTTTCTCTTCTGGATCATAATGGTCATCTCATTCCTTACGATGCGCCGGTCACTGTTTCTACCACCGCAGGAGAAATACAAGAAAAGGATGTGGACGGAATTATGGACGGTCATCAGATTCCCTGCCGAAACGGAACAGCAAACTTTACAATTCTTGCACCCCGGGATACGGGAGAAGCTAAAATCAACGTTCAGGTAAACGACCTTACACAATCGGAGGATATCTATTTTGTTCCTTACCTACGCCCGATGTTTATGGTCGGCGTGGGCGAGATTGTCCTGGGTCATGGTCGTTCATCGGGCAACATCAGCTATCTTAAAGACAGGTCATTTTTTGGCGACGGAACCTATCTGGATGGACGGGGCGCATTCTTTATCAAAGGCCAGGTTTTTAAGGACGTTCTCCTGACTGCTGCTTATGATTCCAATAAGAAAAAGTCGGATGAACTTTTTCGCGAATCGGATGCGCGCGTAGACTCGGAAGATAAATACCCCGCTTATGGAGATGAAAGCAAAACGGGCTATGAAGCTCTATCTCGTGAAAATTTATATGTAAAATTGGAAAAAGGGAAATCATTTCTGCTCTATGGAGACTATCGAACCGACCTTACGGAGACAAGTCTTAGTACTTATACACGCTCCTTCAACGGCCTTAAGGGCGATATCCATACAGACAAATTACGCCTACGCTCTTTTGCCACCCACACCAATCAAAGCCGGTTTATAGATACCCTTCCGGGAAAGGGCATTTCCGGCTTCTATTACTTGAACAGCAAGGTCATTATTGAAGGATCTGAACGGGTCGTAATTGAAACCCGTGATCGTCTGCAGCCGGATCGCATTCTGAACAGGGATGTAAAATCTCGTGGATCCGACTACGATATTGATTACGGTATGGGTACGCTTCTCTTCAAGGCGGCTGTTCCCAGCCACGACGCAGACGGTAATCCCCTCTACATTGTTGTCACCTATGAAGGCATTGCGGAAGGAAGTAAAAAATATTTTATTTATGGCGGACACGGTTCTTATAAACTCCATGAAAGGCTCGAAGCGGGAGCAACCGGTATCGTCGAAGAAAACGCCATAAGCAACTCCTATATCCTGGGCACGGATATCACACTCAAACTGCCCTTCAAAACCATTGTGAAAGCAGAATACGCCAATACCTATGGCCTGTTCGATACAGGTAACATGCTGGAGGCAAAAAATGGTGATGGCTGGTCTGTTGACTTAAAGAGCCAGCCCATGGCAAAACTTGCGTTGAACGGTTATTATAAAACATTGAGTGACTACTTCAGCAACATATCCGCCACAGACGCAGTTCGCGGCACACGAAAATGGGGTCTGGATGCAACCTATGAAGTGATGCCCGGCCTGATGGCAAAGGCTAAATACCTGGATGAAGAGGACCGAATCAATCATACATCTCACAGGCTGGCATCTATCAGTGCAAACAAAAAATTCACCAAAACCGTGATCAACGCAGAGCTGGCTTATGAAACATCCGAAAATCTGACGCCAATGCCGGCGCAGACACCTTTTACGCCAGGCGGACTTCTCAACGGCGTTCCTTTCCTCAACACCTATGAAACACCTGAAAAAGCTACCTTCTTGAAATTGGGAATCGAAAGAGAACTGCTGAAGGATTTGGCTCTGTCGCTTAGCCATAAACAGGATGTTGGGGGAAACAATTATTTCATGAGCCAGGGCGGACTGACTTATAAAATTGACGAGAACCACCGGCTTTACATCCGCGAGGAATATGCAAAATATCAAAACGGCACACAGACACGAACCTTGATCGGAGCAGAATCGCAAGTAACCAAAAGTACAACAGCTTATCAGGAATACCGTCTGGCCGACGGCTCCGCCGGATACCGCAATCAGCAGGTCATGGGCCTAAAGAACAAGTTTCAGATCATGGATAAACTCACGGCAAATATCGCCGGCGAGTATCTGAGTACATTGAGCGGTCAGAAAAATGCCAACGAACCAGATGCATTTGCGGTTGCGACCGGTATGGAATATCTTCCCCATGACAACTTAAAAGTCACTGGCCGCGCAGAACACAGACATGAAATTGTTGAAAATGGAAAAGATTCCTATCTTGCGGAAGCTGCTTTGGCCTTTAAACTGCATCCCGATTACACACTGCTGATGAGAGAAAGATATTTCCAGGAGGGAAGCGGAAACAACGGACAGGACGCCACATCACGTTTGATGATGGGGCTGGCCTACCGCCCCATTGAAAACGACAAATTCAATGCCCTATGCAAAATGGAATATAAATATGATAAACGGTTAAGTTCTAAACCTACCTACAGCATTGATTCGTTTATCTTTTCCAGCGAAGGAAATTATCAGTTCAATCCAAAACTACAGTTGACGGGAAAATACGCAGGAAAACTTGAGAAGGATGACGCCTTCTCATCCTACACGGATTTGATTGCAGCACGTTTTTTGTATGACCTTACGGATCGCTTCGATTTCGGTGCAGAATACCGTCTGATTAGTTCCCATTTGACCGGTTCTCGGAGTCAAGGCGGCTCAATCGAAACCGGCTACCGTGTCTTCGATCAGCTTTGGATTTCACTAGGATATTCTTTTGACCGTTTTGACGAAGACCTGGTAGGAGACAGTTATCAAGGAGACGGTCCCTATCTGAAACTGCGATTCAAACTTGATGAGAATTCGCTTAAGCGTTTCCGGAAATGATGATCAACAATTGTCTTTTATAACACTGCTGTTTGATTTGTCCTGATGATTATTTTCCAACAGGAGGATTTTTCATGAAAGATTCACAGCTATTCGGACGTCGAGAGGTCCTGGCAAAGGGGCTGTCTCTGGGACTGATTGCAGGCAGTGCGGTTGTTTTCGGCAAACCGGATTTTTTAATCGCCAGAAACAAGCCTTCTTCAATTCCTGATCTGGTGGCCGTCAAAAACGGCGAGCCGGATGCCATGTTTAAAAAAGCCATTGATTTGATGGGTGGCATGAATCAGTTTGTGCGCAAAGGACAAACCGTCGTTGTCAAACCCAACATCGGCTGGCCGCGCATTCCGGAAATTGGAGCCAACACCAATCCGCTGCTGGTTAAAACCATTGTGGCATCCTGCTTGGGGACAGGCGCAAAAAAAGTCTATGTTTTTGATAACGTGGTAACTCCCACATCCGGCAACGCACGAAAATGCTATCAAATGAGCGGTATAGAAGAGGCGGCGAGAACCGCAGGCGGCATTGTGGTGCCGACCAACGATTTAACCTACCGCAATGTCCGGATTCCGGGCGGTAAAAAACTCAAAACCGCGGATGTCATCAGCCTGATTGCGGATTGCGACGTATTGATCAACGTTCCTGTGCTAAAGCATCACAGTTCCACCCATTTGACCATCGCCATGAAAAATATGATGGGCATTATCAAAAACCGCATGGAATACCACTTAATCGGTTTGGATCAGTGCATCGCGGATTTTTGTCTCTACCGAAAACCGGACCTCAACGTTGTGGACGCGTATCGCGTCCTGATGAGCCGAGGTCCCGCAGGGCCGAGTAATCCGCAGTCCGCCGACGTACAAATCAAAAAAACACTGCTTCTGTCCAGAGACATCGTGGCGGTGGATGCCGCTGCGGCAAAAATCTTCGGTAAAGAGCCGGAGGAGATCGGCTACATCAGCCTCGCACACGCACAAAAAATTGGCAACATGAACCTCAAAGATCTCAAAATTGTCACTTTCGCCATGTAGGGAGGAAGCGTTTGCCGCTGATCATCTTTCGAAGAGCCATCTCCATCGTTGTCTTCATCCTGTTTGTCTTGATGTTTCTAAATATTGAACCCTTGGCCGTTTTTCTTTCAAAGGTTTTACCACCTTTTCAGGCAGTACCGGCGCTAATGTGGACCATCATCGACCCTGCCACACTGTTTACCGCCGGCCTGATCTTGATCCTGATTCTGACCATGTTTTTCGGTCGGATTTACTGCTCTTTGCTCTGCCCGCTGGGCGCACTGCAGGACCTGATGACTGCCGGTTTTCGCAGGCTGAACATCCGCCAACACAGAAATTTTGCCAAGCCTTTGAATTATTTACGTTATTCCGTGCTCATTCTGACGGTGGCCACCTTTTGGGGGGGGTCGCTGTGGCTGGTCTGCCTTTTGGACCCCTATTCATTTTTTGGAAGAATGATTGTGCAACTTGCCGGTCCGATTCTTACAGAGATTTACAATCCCGGTGTTGCCTTTTTTAATACCTTGAAGTCCCACTTTCATCCGAAAGAGGCGGCGGACATTCCCCTGCAGGTTTCTGCGATAACGGCGGTCTTTTTTCTTATCCTTGCATATCTGTCGGCAACCAGGGGGCGTTTGTATTGCAACACTCTGTGTCCGGTGGGAACACTGCTGGGACTGGTCGCAAGAAGGTCTTTCTTTCAACTCATCGTCAACCGTCAAGAATGTCTTGAATGTATGAAGTGCAAAAATGTTTGTAAATCCAACTGCCTTGATCCTCAAACCGCTTTCATCGACATGAGCCGCTGCGTCGGTTGTTTCAATTGCCTTTCCGTCTGTTCAAAAAACGTCATCCGCTTTGGGAAAAGACAAAAGAGCAAAACCGTGATCGCTGGCTCACCCACACGCAGACAATGGCTGGTCGGCAGTCTCGCCGCTGTCGCTTCTCTGATTGTGCTTTATGATTCCCGCAGCAGATCTTTTTTTCAACGCTTTGCCGCAAATGCAAATCCGCCGGTCACGCCGCCCGGTTCGCAAAATACGGTGCGCTTTGCGAAGACATGCACATCCTGCAGCTTGTGCGTAAGCGCCTGCCCGACCAAAGTGCTGACGCCATCCGTTACAGATTTCGATCTATCCGGTCTGTTCCAGCCGAGATTGAATTTTGATCAAAGTTATTGTGATTATGAGTGCAATCTTTGCGGCAACGTTTGCCCCACCGGCGCAATTCTGCCTATCGCTCTGGAGGAAAAAAAGATCATTCAGATCGGCGAGGCAAACCTCCTTCAGGATGTTTGCGTGGTTTATCTTCATCACCAAAACTGCGGCGCTTGTGGAGAAGTCTGTCCCACCCACGCCATCCGGTTCACCAATAAGAAAAATATTTTATATCCCGAAATCGATAAACCCTATTGCATCGGCTGTGGCGCTTGTCGGTTGGCCTGTCCGACAACCCCCAAATCTCTCGTTATTCGAGCTTACGCCACACATCAAAAAGCAGCCAGAATCGATTTCCAGCAGGAGGAAAAAAAGCCAAAGTCCTCTTCTCATGAAGATTTTCCGTTCTAGCGCAGATCAGCCAACCAGCCCATAAAACCAAAAGAACGCTGATGAATCCTATTTCCAATCCGTCATGCCGTATTTGGCAAGGATCTTCTGTAATTCACCGGACTTTCTTAATTCAGCAATGCCCTTATCAAAAATGTCCGCATAGGCTTTTGAGGTATCTTTTTTCGGTGAAAATTTCATATACAATTTCAATTTACTGTTTTCCAGTTCTCCCGCTTCGTCAAATTCACTGGCCTTTAAGCCCATTTGTTTTGTGATAACCCAGTTAAAAACCAGCGGATTTTCCACAATGGCGCCTATTCTTCCCGCAAGAAGTTTTTTAACATTTTTCTGCAATGATTCATCACCATGCATCATATCAATTTTTTTATAATCTCCTTTATTCTTCTTAACATATGCGTCAAAGACATCCGTGTAGGAATAATCAGCAATGACCCCGACGCTAACGGTCTTCAAGGAATCAGGCCCCGTATATCTCCAAGTCGACCCCTTTTTTACATAAAAATGGTTGATCATCAAACCGATGGCTTCCTTGGGTGTAATACAATCAGGACATTCGGTTGTTGCACCGAAGATGGCATCAAACTTACCCTCTTCAACATCCGCAATGCTCCTGTTCCATGGCATAACCTGATAATCAATTTTATAACCATTTTTTTCAAAGATTTTTTTCACAATCTCCACCATTGAACCGGGCAATTTTGATTTCGGGTCATCATTATATGGAGGCCAGGTATCCGCTCTGACCGTTATCACATTAGACGCAGCATACAAATGATCAGTTTTTAAAACCAGGAAAGTGAAAAATGTAAAAAATACAACAAATAATAATGATATTTTTTTCATATGGCCTTCCCCCTTTATTATTTTGAAACGTTTTTTGATTGATTTTAATATAGAATGATTCCGCTCTACTGTCAATAGCGGGGAGGGCGACAAGCCTTGTCGGTCAGCTTTTCCGACGACTCCTGATCTCTCGTCATTCAAGCTTACTCGATAGACTTGCTACCGCTCAATCCTTCCAGGAAAGCCCAAACATTCTTGCCCAGAACGGAATGATTGTAGCCTCCTTCGAGAATGCCGAAACATCCGCCGGAATTGCGACGGGCGGCATTCCGAACCAGTGCCCCCATAAAAGCGTAATCCTCCGTTTTTAAAAGCCCGCCCCAATCGTCTTCGTGATTGTCAAAACCGGCGGAAACGGCGATCATATCCGCATCGGTTGTGTTGAGCGCATGATGGACCATTTTCAGGTATTCATTGCGATCCTGGCTGCTGGGATTGAGGATGGTCACATATCCCTTCCCGCCCAGAATGTTGATGTTGCCGTCACCTGTGTGAAGATCAAAATCCAGGATAAACGCCTTTTTGATTTTACCGGCCCGTTTGAGGTTTGTCAGTGCAATAGCCATGTTGTTAAAGTAGCAGAATCCCCAGGCGGTATCGGCCGAGGCATGATGGCCGGGCGGCCGGATCACGGCAAAAGAAGGTTCGGAAAGAGCAATCCGTGCCGCCTGAATCGCGCCTCCGGCGGCCAATGCCGCGATTTCATAAACCCCTTCCCTGCGCACCTCGGCAATATGCCGAGGTGTATGCACAGCCAGAATATCTTCTTCTTTGGCCGGTTGCGGCTCAAAATAATCCACCCTGCCTTCCAGGGCAAATTCGATGGCTTCGATTCTTCCCGGGTTAGACGCCGGGTCACAGGAGTACACTTGTTTATATTCTTGTGAATATATTACCTTCATATTGTCCTCCCTTCCTTCTGTTTTTCCCGAATAAAAGAAAAGCGGCTGGTCAACCAGGATTCGGGGCTGCCATGGTAAATCTTTTCGACCAATTTGATTCTCCCATTTTTTCCAATCAGCAAAAGCGTTGAAGAGCGAGTACCATAGCCAGGACTAACGATAAACAACGGCGACAGCACTCTTTCCCATTCCCTTCCGATACCCGTGTCCGGCAATTGGTCATCCGACGCAACCAAACGATCCGTAAGCAGAGAAAACAATGCACTTTCCAGATCCTCTCCCTTCCTGGAAAGCGCCTCCTCCAGCAGCCTTACCCCTCTTTGAACCTTTGGCCAGGGCGTGTCCAGAAGATGGTTGCTCAAGCCATGAATGCCGTCAGGTATTTTTTGTGCACCACCCCGGTTGGAATAAATCAAAAGATTTTCCGCATCCCCCAGCAACAGATTAAAACCGTTGTACTGATGCGCTTCTACTTTGATTCTATTCAGGTATTTTTCTGCAGATTCCGATCCCATCAGGTAACGGCTCACCAGTTGGCCTCGGGACGGCGCCTGGACTTTCCAAGAAGCCGGATCACGGTAATTGGTGATAGCCGCAAATTTCCCCCTTTTGGTCACTCCCATCCAGGTTCCCTTTTCCTTGAGATCAACCCCGGCCAGTACCTGCGGGTTTTTCTTCCAGAAATCGGCAGCCTTGGAAGGACGATCGTAAAATTCATCCCGGTTCGCTGCCAGAACCAGGCGGTAGGAAGGATGAACATTACAGGCAAAAAGGATTAAGCACATATATCCTTCAACTTGTTGAGTATTCTTATCATGGTTTCTCCGGCAGACGCATTGATCAAAATATCGGCAATATGATCCTGCTCTGTCGGGCCTTTATTGATGATGACCAGATCCGCTCCCGCCTGTTTGGCATAAACTGGAAGGTAGGCCGCAGGATAAACCACCAGCGACGAACCGATCACCAGCATCAGATCGCATTCTTCGGCGTCACGGGTAGCTTGGGACAGAGTATGTTGCGGGAGTGCCTCTCCAAAAAATACTACATCCGGCTTGAGGGTTCCCCGGCAATGCTGACAGGTTGGAACCTCGTCGGAATCTGCATATGCTTGTTTGACCGACAAAAGGGGATAACGTTCGCGGCAATTCAAACAAACCAGTATCTGCATATTGCCGTGAAGCTCGCGAATCAAGCCGGAAGAACTTCCCGCTTTCTGGTGCAGATTGTCAATGTTTTGCGTTATGAGGGCGCTTAACTTGCCCATTTTTTCCAGTTCCACAATCATTAGGTGGGCCTTGTTGGGTTCTGCATCTTCCATCAAGCCTCCTTCGCGCAGTCTCTGCCACATTTTTTTGCGCGTCTCGCGTGAACCCAGAAATTTATCTATGGTAAAATCACTTGGATCATATTTGGTCCATAATCCCCCCGGACCACGAAAATCCGGAATGCCCGATTCCGTGCTGACACCCGCACCGGTAAAAACCACCACTTTCCCCGCTTTCGAGATCATCTCCGCCACTTTATGGATTTTTCTCTCCACCGCGACATGCTCCTTCCCTTTTTCGACCCTCAAGGTTCAGAATAATTTTTTTGCAGCCAGTTCCATGAGGTTCTTTAATTGCCTTCCATTTCCGTCTTCAAGCGAAATCCGCATATTCCGGACAACGCGCTCGTAGATGGAAACCAGTTCCTGGGTATGAGGATTGCCGGAGATAATATCGGCAAATAAGTCCGGGGTCTCCATCAGGACTTTCTTCACCAGTTCCATTTTGTTCCGAAAGATCGGCGTTGAATACTTTGCGATTTCCGCCATAGGCATACCCGTCTCGGCAATAACCATCCCCAACGCAATGGTGTTGAAATGATTGAGCGCCTGAACAATGGCCACCATCCGGTCATGTTGTTCGGGAGTACTTTCCAGCAAGGTGTAGCCTGATTTTACAAAAATATTTTTTATCCAATCATACCAAATCTCTCCCCTTCCACGACATAAAACAACATTGTGTCCTGAAGCATCAACAATCAAAGGGCCGAATAACGGATGGCACCCCACGACTTCCGCCTCAGAAGAAGCCAGCATCAGCGCCACCGGCTCTTTTTTCAGTGAGGTTAAATCCATCAGTAACTGTTTTTTGTTCATCAGTGGTCCAATTTCCGCAATCACGCCGGCCGTCGCCGTAATGGGCACAGATACCACCACAACATCACAGCTTCTCGCAGCATCACTTGCCGTCATGGCTGTTTTACGGCCCGTCACGCAAACTATGCATTTCAGAGATTGCAAAAGATCTGCAAGCCAACGCCCCATGCCGTTTGTACCACCAATAATGCCCACACGAACATTTTTCATAAAACCGCCTTTTGCCGAAGCCAGTGATCTGCCAGCACCATGCAAACCATGGCTTCACATACCGGCACAATTCTAGGCAGAACACAGATATCATGGCGTCCCTGGATTTGAATGGTGCGCGAATTTCCTGACAGGTCAATCGTCTGTTGCGGCCGGGGAACGGAGGGAATTGGTTTGCAGTAAACGTGGACAATGATGTCCTGCCCGGTTGTAATGCCCGCCAGTATGCCTCCTGCCGAATTTTTTCCAAAACCATCCGGATGGATCGGATCGTTCATCTGCGAACCCTTCTTTAGCGCCACTTCACAGCCATCCCCTATTTCCACGGCCTTCACCGTTCCAATACCCATCAAAGCCCCCGCCAGGTCCGCATCCATCTTATCAAACACCGGTTCGCCCAATCCCGCAGGGCATCCCCGGACCAGAATTTCCACTACACCTCCCAGGGTATCCCCTTCCGTTCGGACAGCATCCAGACGCTTGTTCATCTCCCGGGTGGCTAAATCATCCGGACAATACAGATGGCTCTGACGGATTTTTTGCTTTAAATCCGGGTCACGTTGAAGATCCTGTGTATCTGCGACGATTCCCCCGATAGCTTTGGTGTAGGCAATCACTTCCATGCCCGATGAAGCCAGAATCTTTTCCGCCACCGCTCCGGCAGCGACACGAGCCGCCGTTTCCCGGCCGGATGCGCGCCCTCCACCCCTCCAATCCCGGATACCGTACTTTTTCCAATAGGAGTAATCCCCGTGGCCGGGCCGGCAAACGTCCTTCAAATCTTCATAGCTCGAGGATCGCGCGTCCGTATTGCGAATCAGAATGGATATCGGCGTACCGGTTGTCCTTCCTTCAAATACGCCGGACAGAATTTCCGCTTTGTCTTTTTCGCGGCGCGTTGTGGAGGCGACACCGCTGGAAGGTTTTCGCCGATCCAGCGCCTGCTGTACGTCGTCAACACTCAGGACAAATCCAGCCGGGCAACCGTCAATCACCGCACCCAGCGCCTCGCCATGTGACTCCCCCCAGGTGGTCACGCGAAAAACCACACCCCACGTATTCCCCGCCATACCCTCGCCCGTTACTGGTTGTTCCTGTTCTTTCTTTTTAATTTCCCGATTTCGAAAACAACGCCTTTTTCCACCAAAAGCTGATAAATCTCTTCGGCAACTTGTACAACATTTTTGCCTCGCGTGTCTATGATATTATCGGCAACCGCCTCATACAGGGGCATCCGTTCCCCCAACACGGCAACCGTTTCTGCGGCGATGTCGCCGGAGGTAAACTGCGGACGGGACGCCCCCTGCTCGTCATCAGACCTGAGCCGTTCGATAATATCCTGAAGCGGAGCCTTCAGACAAACCACAACCCCCATGCTTTTCAAGATCTTTCGATTCCCCTCATCCAAAACCGCACCGCCGCCTGTTGCAACAACACAAAGTTTTTTTTCGGCCACCGATGAAACCGCCTCTTTTTCTTTTTGACGAAACGCAGGCCATCCCTGGGAGCCAATCAGTTTTTTTATATTCATACCGGCTGATTCTTCAATTAAACAATCCGTATCGATAAAAGGAATTTCCAGCCTTCGGGACAGCAGACGACCGACCGTTGATTTTCCGGTTGCACGATAACCAATCAGGATCACTTTCATATTTTTTCAAGCTCCCGCCAGAATCCCGGAAAGGATTTATCAACACACTTTTTATCGGCAATGGTGATTCCCGGAACCGCCAGACCGGCCACGGCAAAGCTCATGGCAATCCGGTGATCATTATAGGTTTCTATGGAAGCGGGCCGGGCTTCTCCGCCTTCAATCAAAAGACCATCCGGCAATTCCGATACTGTAATTCCGATGCGATGGAGTTCGGCCGTCATCGCCGCCAGACGATTGCTTTCCTTAATTCGTAAATGGGCAACATTCGTGATCTTCGTGCGACCTTTTCGGAAGGCCGACAGCACACCCACCGTAGGCACCATATCCGGAAGATTGCCCATGTCAAACGTCATGTCACCGGAAATCAGATCGCCTGCCGATACCTGCACATAACGATTGCCACTTTCCACCAAACAGCCGACTTTTTCCAGAATATCCAGCAATCCCATATCTCCCTGGGAACTTCGCCGGCTTACCCCATAAACACGAATGGCTTTTCTCAATAGCGCGGACGCAAGAAAAAAATAGGACGCGCTGGAAGCGTCACCCTCCACTTCATAATCCGTACCGGTATACATGTGCTGCGTCCCGACCTGAAACTGTCCTTTTCCGGTTTGCAACACCTGTGCGCCAAAATCACTCATCACGCGCACGGTCAAGTCAATATAGGGAGCAGAAACGATATTTCCCTCCAAAATGACTTCAATGCCTTTGGCCGTGTAAGGTCCGCACAATAAAAGAGCAGAAACATACTGGGAGCTTTCAATATCTGTTAAAATAATCCGGCCGCCTCTCAAACCGTTGGCAATCACCTCCACCGGAGGACAATTGTTGCAGCACACAATATCCACATCCATTTCCCGAAGCGCATCAACCAGAGGACCGACCGGCCTTTCGCACAAGCGGGATTCTCCCGTTAAAACATATCTGCCACGCCCCAGACAAACCAGCGCCGTCAGAAAACGAAGTGCCGTACCATTGTTGCCAAGAAAGATTTCATTACATTTATTGGTAATCTCACCACCGGTTCCCGCCACGGTAAATCCGTCCGCCACCGGTTCAATCCCCGCTCCCAGTTTTTTCAGCCCCGCAATCAAATGGCGGGTATCATCAGCGACCAGCGCATGACGAATCACCGATTTCCCCTGCGCCAGCGAAGCAGCAATCAACGCTCTCTGCGTCAGGCTCTTTGAACCCGGCACCTCCACCTCTGCAGCTGTTTCCGATAATCTTATTTCAGGATTCAAGTTGATTCAGCCTTTCCCGGACAGTTTCTCTCAAGAGCGCCACAGGCGCTTCCCGTCCCGTCCATAATTGAATTTGCCCGGCTCCCTGATATACAAACATATCCAGACCGGAAATAATTTTACAACCTTTTGCTTCGGCATCCCGTAAAAGCCTTGTCATCAGCGGATTGTAAATCACATCCGCCACCACTTCAAAATGGTTCAATAAAGAGGCTGGAACCGGCGATTTCTCATTTTCCGGATATAGGCCTACAGACGTCGTGTTGATAAGACAATCCGCGTAAATTTCGTCAATCTTCGACAGAGGATAAAACAGACAGCCAAATCGCCCGGCAAGCGCTTGCCCTTTTTCTAGGGTTCTATTGAGAAGGAACACCCGTCCTCCTTCTTTTTGAAGACCATAAACCGCTGCGCGGGCGGTACCTCCAGCCCCCAGAACGGCAAAGGTTTTTCCCGCGATTTCCATCCGGTCTTTCACGGCCTGAACCAACCCCAGCCAGTCCGTGTTGAAACCGGTCAGTCTTCCCCGGTCATTCACAATGGTATTGACGGCACCCAAGGCAGCGGCATCATCATCCATATCATCCAGGAATTCCATCACCGCCGTTTTGAATGGAATCGTCACCGATGCTCCACCCATTTTCAGACCCCGGATCCCCGTAATGGCCGCCCGCAAATCCTCCACACAGCACGCACTGTAGTGCCCTTCAATCCCCATCGCCTGAAGCGCCTGATTGTGCATAAGCGGCGAGAGGCTGTGTCCGACAGGGTTTCCCAGCAAAACAAAATCCGGACGAGCAGGATTGGCCATTTCCGGTCTGTATTCTCTTACGTCGCTTTCGAGCAGACGATGAAATTCCTTCATCGCACCAACCGTCAACTGACCGGGCGCGGACGCACCACCGCTTTGCAAGACGGCAAAGGTCAGAACGCTGCCCAGCGAGATCGCCAATACACGGCTCATGCGCCCTTCATCGCCCATGCACATCGCAATCAGAGGACAGTTCCATTTTTTTGCATAAGCAAACAGGGCCAGCACTTTCAGGTTATCTTCACGATGGCGGGCATAGGGAACGATCTTGATCACATCCGCTCCGACTCGCAAACACGCATGAAAGATGGTTTTGAGTTTGGCAAGCGATGGAGTTTTATCAATATCATGCCAGGAAACAATGATTTTTGTCGGGCTTTTTTGCCTGCGAATCGATGAGCGAAGCCTGTGGACGGCTTCTTCTCCACAAGCCATTTCAATATCGACAAAATCAACCCCCAGCGCAACAGCCTGCTCCAACAGCAGAAGTTTGGCTGGCAGCGTTCTCCCCTTACTCACGTCGCGCAAAGTTCGGACCGACGGCAACAACGATTCTTCCGGACGGCGACAGGTAACAATGATTTTGACATTCGGAGATGCCTTGCCGGCCTCGGCTACAAGCATCGGCAGATCCCCCCCCTCAATCACATCCATGCGTAGTTCGATGGCATCAGCGGCCGGAGCGCTTCTTCGAATATCCCGAAGCGCCTCATCATTTGTCTGGCTGATAATCGGAATACAGATCATTGTCCATCCTTGGCCCGTGCATACGAGCCCAATATTTTCAGATAGATCGTTTTGTTTTTCAATTCCTCCAGACACTCCCGGATTTCCCGATCCTGAACATGTCCGATCATATCCACAAAGAAGAGATACTCCCACTTTCTTTCCTTCACCGGATGCGACAGAATTTTCGCCAGATTGATTTTGCGTTTTGAGAAAGATGAAAGCGCCCGATGCAAAGCCCCAGGATAATCCGGTGTAGCAAAAATGATGGATGTTTTGTCATCACCCGTTGCCTCTCCCTCCCCCCGGCCAATCACTAAGAACCTCGTCGTGTTGGACGGATTGTCTTCAATACTTTCCGCCAGAAGATTCAGCCCGTAGTTCGCTGCCGCCAGAGCGCTGCCAATGGCAGCGGCATTTTTACTGTCTTTGATTTTTTTTGCCGCGGCCGTCGTGCTTTCCATTTCCACCAGTCTGGCGTTGGGTAAATTGGCTCTAAGCCAAGCCTGGCACTGAACCAAAGGCTGCGGATGAGAATAAACGGATTTGATACTTTTCAGGTTCGATACCGACGCCATCAGACACTGCCGGATGCGCAGATAAATTTCCGCCCGGATGCGCAGAGGCGTCAACACCAGCCTATCCAATGTGATATTGACGGACCCTTCCAGCGAATTTTCCACCGGAACCACCCCCCATTCCACTGCATTTTTTTCGACCTCATCAAAGACACGGGAAATGGAGTCCAGCGGCAAATAATGGCTGGATTCACCAAAATGTTGAAGCGAAGCCAAATGCGAAAAGGTGGATTCCGGCCCCAGATACGCAATGGTCATGGGTTTTTGCAGATCGCGCGATGCGGAAATAATTTCCCGAAAGATTGCTTTTACCGCCTTCTGAGGCAGCGGCCCTTCATTGAGCTCTTCCAAATAAGCATAAACTCTGGCTTCCTGGGCCGGATGATAAACATCCATAGCCTCTTTTTCCTTCACCTGACCGATCTTGACGGAAATCTGCGAACGCTCATTCAGGAGATGAATAATCTCCCGATCTTTTTTTCTCATTTCTTCGCGCAATGTATCCAAAGAAGATTTCATGCTCTCATTTCCTCCAGAACGTCGCTGATCATTCGTTCACTGACGTTGCCGCTGATGAAGGGCATGCCGATGCTTTTGATGCATACAAAATGAATGACGTCGTCCCTCTTTTTCTTGTCTGATTTCAGACGATGGATCAGCTCCTCGATCTTCAGTGCCGGATGAATCCGGGTCGGCAGCCCCGCCTTTTCAATAACCTGCTCTATTCGCAGCGCACCGCCGCCCGGCAGATAGTTCATTTTTTCAGACAGTTTTGCCGCGGCAATCATTCCCAGCGCCACTCCTTCGCCATGCGACAAATCATAGTTTGATAGCGTCTCCAGGGCATGTCCGAGCGTATGTCCAAAATTCAGAACTCGCCTCAATCCTTGTTCCCGTTCATCAATCTCGACGATCGATTTTTTAATTCGGCAGCAGGTTTCAATCATTTTCAGCAGTCGCTCCGGTTCCCTGCTTTTGACTTCCTCCATTTCACTTTCCAGCATTTTGAACAACTTCTCGTCTTCAATGACACCGTATTTAATCATTTCGGCAAGACCATTGCGAAACTCCTTCTCGGGCAAGGTTTTGAGAAAGTTTACATCCGCAAACACTGCACGGGGCTGATGAAATGTCCCCAACAGGTTCTTGCCCTGTGGCAGATCAACGGCCGTTTTCCCCCCGATGCTGCTGTCGACCTGACCGACCAGCGTTGTCGGAACTTGCACATAAGGAATAGAGCGCATGTAGATGGATGCGACAAATCCGGTCAAATCGCCCACTACGCCTCCTCCCAGGGCAATAAGCATTGTTCCCCGATCAGCGCCTTCGGCCAGCAGTCTTGCCGCAAGATCCATAACGGTGGCCATGTTTTTATGGGATTCGCCGGTAGGAATCTCCAGCATCGAAGCCTTCATTCCAGCCTGGGACATCGCATCCAGCATGGTCTGCCCGTAAAGCTTGTTCACAATAGAATCGGTAATAATTCCGTAACGCGCCGCCTTGTAATTTTTTGCCAAAAGCAACATCATCCGGTCAAGAATGCCATTGCCGATGCGGATTTCATAAGAGGACGCCGTTTTTTTATCCAGATTGACTTTCAGCGTTTTCATAAAGGCTCCATTTCATCAAGCACGCAGCGCCCGTGTCAGCGCCCGGATATCATCCATCAGTTGATAGAACTTTTCGGGCTTCAAAGACTGCGCTCCGTCGGAAACCGCTTTTTCCGGTTGAGGATGGACTTCCACAATAATGCCGTCCGCTCCTACCGCTACTGCTGCCCGCGACAGAGGAATCACATACTGCCAGTTCCCCGCGGCATGGCTGGGGTCAATCAAAACCGGCAAATGGGTCAGCGTTTTCAGCACCGGCACGGCGCTGATGTCCAGCGTATTTCGCGTGGCGGTTTCAAAAGTGCGAATGCCACGCTCGCAGAGAATGACATTGGGATTGCCGGAAGAGAGAATGTATTCCGCCGACATCAGCAATTCTTCAATGGTGGTCATCATGCCTCGTTTGAGCAGCACCGGCTTTCGCGCATGGCCAACCTTTTTCAACAAGGCAAAATTCTGAACGTTGCGCGCACCGATCTGCAGAATGTCGGCATAGGATTCCACCAAATCCACATCGGCCGGGTTGACAACTTCCGTCACCGTCGGCAGGCCGGTTTTTTTACTGACATCACAAAGAACTCGCAATCCTTCTTCTTCCATCCCCTGAAAACTGTAAGGAGACGTACGCGGTTTGAATGCACCGCCTCTGAGAATCTGCCCGCCGCCTTTTTTGACCACATAGGCGCTCTCCAGAAGCTGCTCTTCACTTTCAATAGCGCAAGGTCCCGCCATGACGACAAAATCCGGTCCGCCGATTTGAATGGTTCCAACCGTGATGACCGTATCCCCCTCATGTGATTCGCGGCTCGCCAGTTTATAAGGCTTTAAAATTGGCATGGTTTTTTCCACACCCGGCAGAGACTCCACATATTTCAGAACCGCTTTGTCCCGTTGATCTCCCACCGCACCGATAATGGTACGTTCCACGCCGCTGGACGGATGGGCTTTGTAGCCCACCGACTCGATCCAATTGACTACATTTTCAATTTGTTTTTCCGTTGCGTGACTCTTCATAACAATAATCATAAATTCCCCCTTTGAATAAAAAAGGCCATGACTTTTGCCGCCATGGCCTTTAAAAACAAAAAAGCCATGGGCAGCTTCCTTCTCGGTCTCCCCATGGCTTTGGTTGGTTAAAGTTTCTTTACCAAGTCCTCCTCAGCGACAGGCAGACCGACGCATAATAGCAATAAAACCAGAAACCAAAACTTTTGCTGTTTGCGTTGATTTTCCTGTCCATCAAAAAACCCTTTCTTTTAGTGCGCGCATCTATAATCGAAGGCATTATCCATGTCAAGCCTTTTTTTGTAAATGTTAGTTCCCTTGCTCCTTTGCATAAGGCCCGGATGGAATCCCTGTTCCCGGATACTGGGTAAACGCATTGATATTGGCCTGACGCGCCAGTGGCATATAGTTGGGTGAAGCTTTCTCTATCGCGGCGATCACAACCTTTGCAACCAAATCGCCAAGGCCTCCGCCGCCACCTGAACTCGGCTGATAAACCATCCTCACTCTGTTTTCCCACAGGGTATCGTCGGTTTTGCCGTCCTTAATCACATAATGAAGGGCCACGGTGGTCGTGGTGGTAATGACAGCATACTTGGCATCCCACTGTTCTATCGCAACATAAAGAATGGCATCCGCACCGAAAAGGTTGGCTAGTCTCGTTGGAGGAGCCGCATGTACCAGAGAACTGTCCGACAAGCCATCGTCTTCGAGAACTCTTTTCACCGCATTGATGGGAAAAACATAATAGCCTCGTTCCGCTAGAGGTACGGACAACGTGGAAAGCATATAATTCGCTGCCGTAACATCCACGCTGCTATTCACAACGGGAATAATCAAAATGGAACGGGGCGAAGCCGATAGAAATTTATCCTGCTTATTCATCTCAGCCTGATGGACGCATCCTAAAAGAATGAAAAAGATCGCCGATAACCACAAGAATACGCGTTTCATTTGGTGGTCTCTCCCGTCAATGGTTTTACCGCATTTCCTGAGGCGTGGGTTTCCGTCATGCCGACCGGACGCTTGTTTTCCTTTTGTGTTTTTGCCCGGTTTTGAGCCATGGCAATTAATTTGTTCATAAAGGTGCGAGATTCCGGCCATTGTTTTGCTTCTTTTTCATAATACAAAACAGCCTGTTGGTGGTTTCCCTCTTCGAACAATGCAAAACCATACTCGGCATAAATCCCCGGAGGAACTTTTCCTGCAGGCTCGGACTCGTCGATAATTTCTTTTAACCCTTGAATAAAGTCTTCTCGTTCCACCGGATTTTTATAATACCCGTACATCTTGGTATCATAACCACTCCACAGATAACGGCTTTGAGCGCCACAGCCCATAAGAACAACAGGAAATAAAAAAACAAAAAGAAACTTCGTCGCCGGTTTCATGCCCTTTCCTATCTGATATTGATGGTTTTTAAGGAACTTTCAACAAATACCCGCTGTTCATAAATGACTTCGTTATGGAGCATAACCCGTACCGTGTGCGTTCCCGGTTCAACGGTCAGAACCTTTGGTTCGCCGTTGTAATCAGACGCAAAACCCATGCTCAGCCCATCGACATAAATCAGCGCTCCTTCCGGCGCCCCTCTGAAAGCAAGGGTTGGTCTGTCATCCACTGTCTGAACTTTCGTTACAGGCATTGAGCAACTGCAACAAACCAGGAGAACCGCCAACAAAGAAAATGCTATGACCTTTTTCATGGTTTCACCTCTTCAACGTAAAGATTGGCTACGTGAGCCGAAGGAATGGCCCCGGATGTCATTTCACAAACCGATCCTTCATTGTTTTCATTGTCGCCGAAAATGGAGATAACTTTAATTGCGGCTATTTGCTTACCCGGAAGGGTGATTTCCATTCCGGTTTGCTTACTTTTCACTTTTTGACCAGGCGCCATAACTTTCAGGGTATCACCAATCCGAATGCCCTGACGCGCCCCTCCACTGATAAACACCTGAGAGTTTTCCACATGGAGGATGTCTGTCCGCCATGGTTTTTCTTCAAGCGTGGCGACCAGTTTATCAATCACATCGGTAATGGCGGCGCCAATCGCCCTGTCGTTCAATGTCGCATCATACTCGGCTCTGCTTCCGTATCCCGCAATCTCACCCGATTCCGTGCTGGCCTCTCCCGCACCGGCCGCCGAAAAATAGGCCTGTCCTGTTTTAATGTCCACCAGCCGAATTTCCACTTTCGCCTTTGCCGTCTGCACTTTTGTAGAACTCAGAAATCCCGTCTTGCCGGCAATGGAGCGACCAAACTCTGTCACAGATCCGACAATGATGGTATCCACGCCAATCAGGCCGCCGCCGGATACCGTCTGTTCCTGCTGAATCTTTTTCATATCCGATCGCTCAAATACGAGGTAATTTCCTGATTTCACCAATCGGCTCACCAGCATATCTGAGGCTTGTTTGCCCAAACGGTCGAAATCCGCGTCCGTCATTAAGGCTTTGCCATAATTCGTCTCATTCGTGAAACGGATAACGGCGATTTTTTGCTTATATCTTTTTGCCGACGGTAAAGTCCCAGCCTTCTGCGCTTTGACCTGCTCGCTTTTGGTGACTGGCGGTTCCACGGGCTGCGGCTGATATCCACTGGGCGTTGCGCAGCCAGAAAGGATCAGCAGAATTCCAAACAGCCAGGCCATCTTTCCTTGACACATAAATGATATCCTCCTTTTCTTCATATTACGGCATGAACTTGTATTGCGCACAGAGCTATAAAGTGTGTGCTTCTTTGTCAAGAAGATTCCATTTTACCCTGAGGATTTCCTTGACAGGCATTGCCTCCTTATCTATACTTGTCAACCAGATAGGTTGTTCCGATCAACTCAGTTGTAATTCAAGCGCGCCCTGGTGTTGTTGAGTCATCTTGAACCATAACGAACAGGTGAACAAGGGAAAAAATATGGGGCCGTTTTTCAGAAACCTGCGGTTAGACATCAAAATAGCACTTCTGGGAATCGGCAGCGTGCTGATCACAGCCTTTTCCCTCGTCTCTGTGGCCGTCTGGCAGAGCGGCCAGTATAACTCACTGGCTCAAAACGAAGTGGATGCACTCATTAGCGCCGATCTGGATCACATCACCAAAGGTGTCTATAACCTTGTCAAGACGGAGAACGAAGCCGTTCAGGAGCAACTCAGTTCCAACCTTAAAGTTGCACGGCACATCCTTGCCAGCTCGGGAAATATCAGTCTTTCGCGAAAAATCGTTCTCTGGACGGCAACCAATCAGTTCACCAATGAAGTAGTAAAACTTCATATCCCTAAAATGATGGTCAACGGCCAATGGCTGGGACACAATACCAACCCCGATCTGGAAACTCCTCTGGTAGATACAATTGCCGGGCTGACCGGTGAAACGGCGACAATCTTTCAGCGTATGAATGAAAAAGGCGATATGATTCGCGTAGCAACAACCGTCAGGGATACCCGGAACAGGCGGGCCATCGGCACCTTCATACCCGCCACACATGCAAATGGAACACCCAACGCCGTCATCGCCTCTATTCTGAAGGGGAAAACCTATTACGGCCGCGCCTTTGTCGTTAATGCCTGGTATATCACCGCCTACGAACCCTTGAAGGATAAAACTGGCCGCCTGGTCGGCATGCTGTATGTCGGTATCAAACAAAAAGCCGTTGAAATGCGCATCCGTCAAGCCATTCTAAAGACCAAAGTCGGCAAAACGGGTTATGTTTACGTTCTGGCAAGCAAAGGCGAAGACCGTGGCCGCTATATCATCTCTCAGGGCGGAGAACGGGACGGTGAAGACATCTGGAACAGCAAGGACAGCGAGGGCCGTTTTATTATTCAACAAATCATTGGGAAAGCCACCGCCCTGCAACCCGGCGAATTGACTACCGTGCGCTACAAATGGCAAAACCCGGGTGAAACTTCGCCCCGCCTGAAAATCGCGCGCCTCGCCTATTATGAGCCGTGGGATTGGGTCATCGGAACAAGTGTATATGAAGACGAACTGCAGATTTATCAAGCCGTTTTAAGCGGCGGGCGAATCAAAATGACCACCATCATGGGAATTGCCGGCTTGGCACTCATCCTGGTTATCGGACTGTCCGGCGTCTTCTTCGCCTGGACCATCCGACGTCCCGTCGGACAATTAACCCGGGCCGCGGAAATCATCATGAAGGGAAATCTTGATCATGTCGTGCCGATCCATTCAAAAGACGAAATCGGTGATCTTGCACGGACTTTCAACGCTATGACTGAAAAACTCCGACAAACCATGGAGGGATTGCAAAAAAGCGAAGAAAAGTACCGCACCCTTGTGGAGACGACAAACGATCTGATTTTCATTGTTGACACAAAGGACAGGCTGACCTTTGCGAATCGCAGGCTGGAAGCGTTGACGGGATTTTCAGCACAGGAACTCCAGGGTAAACCTTTCACCGATCTCCTGAATCCTGAATGCAGGGCAAGGGAAATCAACCGGTGCGAAAAAGGAATCCGCGAAACAATGACGGCTCCTTATGAAGTAATCATTGCCGACAGGGCCGGAAAAGAAAACCCCGTCGAGATTCTTACAACACCGCTGTTTGACGAAAACGGCGGGATCATGGGAAGATTTGGCGTCGGCCGCGACGTGACCGAACGTAAGAAAGCCGAAGAAGCCCTGAAAATCTCGGAAAGACGCCTGGCCGCATTCATCAATTTTCTTCCGGATGCGACGCTGGCCATCGATAAGAGAAAACGGGTCATCCTATGGAACAGGGCCATGGAAGAGATGACGGGCATACCGGCTGATGAAATGATCGGAAAAGGCGATTACGCATACACCATTCCCTTTTATGGAATCGCGCGCCCGCAGTTGATGGATCTTTTCTGGGAACCTGAACATGAAATTGCCGCAAAGTATCCTCTTTTAAAGAAGGAGGGGGAAAATCTGGTCATTGAAGCGTTCTGTCCCGCCCTCTATAACGGGAAGGGCGCCTTTGTCTGGGCCAAGGCGTCTCCCCTGCGCGATTCCGAGGGGCAACTGATCGGCGCCATCGAATGTATCAGAGACATCAACGATCACAAACAAGCCGAGGAAATGCTCAGACAGAGCGAATTGAATTACCGCAGTGTCATTGATAATATCCAGGATGTCTTCTATCGCAGCGACGCCCGGGGCTATCTGATTATGGCAAGTCCCAGTTTTATCAATCTTCTGGGATATGCATCACTTGAAGAATGTCTTGGCAAATCCATTGAGGACACATTCTATTATCATCCGGGAAAACGCGCTGAATTTCTCCGGATGCTTGAGATTGAAGGTCGCGTGGCCAATTATGAAGTCATTCTGAAAAGAAAAGACGGAACCCCCGTTATCGTGGAAACAAACAGTCACTTCTATTTTGACGACCAGGGCAATACAGCCGGTGTTGAGGGAACATTTCGGGACATTACGGCACGCAAGAAGGATGAAGAAACTCGCAGAAAACTGGAAAATCAGTTGATTCAATCACAGAAGATGGAAGCGATTGGAACTTTGGCAGGCGGCATCGCCCATGACTTCAACAATATTCTTGCAGGCATTATCGGCTATACGGAGCTATACAAAGAGTCGGTCCGCGACCGTCCTAAAATCTACCACGGCATGGAAGAAATCCTTCAGGCAGCCGGCCGGGCTAAAGACTTGGTAACGCAGATTCTGACGTTCAGCCGGAAAACGGAACATGAAAAAAGACCAGTCATGCTGGCCCCAATTGTCAGAGAGGTCATCAAATTCATGCGGGCATCCCTGCCCACCACCATCGAAATAAGGCAGGAAATTGACGAGACGTCTGATATCATTATGGCCGATCCCTCGCAAATGCATCAGGTCTTAATGAATCTCTGCACCAACGCCTGGCATGCGATGAAAGACAGTGGCGGCATTCTGGATATCAAACTCAAAAACATCACGATTGATGAACACGATCTTGTTGCGCATAAGCCCTTAAAAGCTGGACGCCATCTGGAATTGTCCATTCGTGATACGGGTCATGGTATTCCCGTAGAGAACATCGATAAAATATTCGATCCTTACTTCACAACAAAGAAAAAAGGGGAAGGAACGGGTTTGGGGCTTGCCGTCGTGCACGGTATTGTCAGGGAATATGAAGGGGAAATTTCGGTGTACAGCGAGTTGGGAAAGGGAACCTTATTCAAAATTTATCTGCCGCTGATGGAAAGTCAAACCAAACTTATTCCCGCCGAACAGGAAGATATCTGTCCCGGAGTCGGCGAAACCATCCTGTTCATTGATGACGAAAAATTTTTGGCGGATATGAATAAGGCATTGCTTGAATCGCTGGGTTACAGAGTTGTTGAAGAAACAGACCCCGTTTCGGCCATTGAAACATTCCGAAAAGACAGCGGCGTTTTTGATCTTGTAATCACAGACAAAACCATGCCGCATTTGACAGGGTATGATGTGGCTCATGCAATAAGAAGTATTCGACCTGATATCCCGGTCATTCTTTGTTCGGGCTTTCAAGAAAAAGAGGATCTCGAAAAAATCAAAACCTCTGGCATAAACCAGATCATCATCAAGCCAGTCAGGAAAAACGTCATGGCCAGAACGATTCGCAATGTCCTGGATCAAAACAGGAGTTTCGGGGATAACCAGCAAAAAAATCCGTAAAGCTTATCAGAGCGAGGGTTTAGCGTTTTGTCTGCTGTAAGACCCCACCGGTGTCCACGAAGTGCCCGAATGCCGATAGGACTTCCGCTTGGGTCTTACTGGGCGTTTCAATGCGACGTTCAGGTGTTCGAGAACCTTTTTTCATGACCAGGGTTTGATGTAATCTTTGCATGTCATCCATAAC
>Ga0209096_1000578_pt1 | contig 47860 bp, 44 predicted proteins | sample AD_UKC034_MetaG_FD_184407 | JGI IMG/M metagenome (GOLD analysis project Ga0209096, IMG submission 184407) | Active sludge microbial communities of municipal wastewater-treating anaerobic digesters from USA - AD_UKC034_MetaG (SPAdes) (version 2) | ecosystem: Engineered > Bioreactor > Anaerobic >...
GCGTCGGCACCGGGGGCGACGTGAAACAGTTTTTCGACGTTGTTGCCGCGCGCGCTCAGCTCGACTTCCACGCCCGGCCAGGCCTGGCCCAGGCGCACGCCCTGCCAGGTGCTGGCCTGGTGGGTGCTGCCGGGGGTGAAGCGGGTGATGTGGGTGCTGGCTGCGGTGGTGCCTTGCGGCGTCAGGGGTTGCGCGCCCAGCAGGGTTTCCTGCAGCGCCCAGCCGGGGCCGCGCTCGGCGCGTTGCTGGCGCTGCGGCGGGTGGCTGGGGCGTGTGTCCACGTCCAGCTTCTTGCCGGCCAGGCTGTAGACGATGCGCCCGTCGCGGGTGACGAACACCGAGCCGGCAAAGGTTTTGGCCATGTAGGCCACCTGGGGGTCGAACTGGCCCTGGTTCTGCTCAAACGGCACGGCCAGCCCGGCCAGGGCCTGTTGCACGGCCTGGCGGTCGGGAGGGGCCGATTCAGCGACCGGACGCACGGCTGCGGCAGCGTTGCCGGCCAGCAGCGCGGCGCTCAGCGCCAGCGTGGCGCTGGCGGCCTGTCGCCACAGGGGGGCGGCAAGCCGGCGCACCGAGCGGTGCAGGCGTTGGCTCCAGGGGGCAGCCGGGTGCATGGGGACTCCTCCTTGATCGGTGGTCAGAATGAGCCGCATCGGTGGGGCGGCTCTGCATACTAGGGAATGTACCTATTCTGCCGCACATGTAACAAGTTGCAGTTGATCCATCCGTGATCGCCCGGGTTTGACCGCCGAAGCGTCTGCCACACGCCACAGTGCCTGGGTGGCCGGCGCTCTGGGTGGCGCCGGGGCCTGCGGGCGGAACGTGACGGGCGGCGCCGCGGCTGGGCTTTGTGCCGGTCGGGTGACGCCGCCCGGGCGCCAGGGGCGGGCTGGCGCGCGCATCGATGCGGGTTACTTCTTGCGCAGATCGACCACCCGCCGCGCCTTGCCCACGCTGCGCTCGATGCCGCCTTCGGGCCTGAGTTCGATCTCGACGCTGCTGCCGACGTAGATCTTGATCTCGTGCTGCAGCAGCTTGGCGGCGGCGCGGGCGCCGATGTGCTGCGGGTCCAGACCGGGCGCCACCTCGACCTGCACCTTCAGCTCGTCCAGCGGCCCCTCGCGCGTCAGCACGCACTGGTAGTTGGGCGACAGCTCGGGGCGCTTCAAGATCAGCTCTTCGATCTGCGTCGGGAACACGTTGACGCCGCGGATGATCATCATGTCGTCGGTGCGGCCGGTGATCTTCTGCATGCGGCGCATGGTGCGCGCCGTGCCGGGCAGCAGGCGCGTGAGGTCGCGCGTGCGGTAGCGGATGATGGGCAGCGCCTCCTTGGTCAGGCTGGTGAACACCAGCTCGCCCTCCTGGCCGTCGGGCAGCACGGCGCCGGTTTCGGGGTCGATGATCTCGGGGTAGAAATGGTCTTCCCAGATGGTGGGGCCGTCCTTGGTTTCGACGCACTCGTTGGCCACGCCGGGGCCCATCACCTCGGACAGGCCGTAGATGTCGACCGCGTCGATCGCCATGCGCTTTTCGATGGCCTGGCGCATTTCGTTGGTCCAGGGTTCGGCGCCGAAGATGCCGATGCGCAAGCTGAGCTCCTTCGGGTCCAGCCCCATGTGCTCGACCTGTTCGCAGATCGCCAGCATGTAGCTGGGCGTGACGGTGATGATGTCGGGCTTGAAGTCCAGGATCAGCTGAATCTGCTTTTCGGTCTGGCCGCCGCCGAAGGGCACCACCGTCAGGCCCAGGCGCTCGGCACCGTAGTGCGCGCCCATGCCGCCGGTGAACAGGCCGTAGCCGTAGCTCTGGTGCAGCATGTCGCCGGGGCGCGCGCCGGCGGCGCGAAACGAGCGCGCCACCACGTCGGCCCAGGTGTCGATGTCCTTGCGGGTGTAGCCGACCACGGTGGGTTTGCCGGTGGTGCCGCTGGAGGCATGGATGCGCACGAGCTGCTCGCGCGGTACGGCGAACATGCCGAACGGGTAGTGGTCGCGCAAGTCCTGTTTGGTGGTGAACGGGAACCGGGCCAGATCCTCCAGCGACCGGCAGTCGTCGGGGTGCACGCCGGCGGCGTCGAACTTGGCCTTGTAGACCGGCGAATGCGCGTAGGCGTGCGCCAGCGTGGCCCGCAGCCGCTGCAGTTGCAGCGCACGCAACTCGTCGATGCTGGCCTTTTCGATCGGCTCCAGCGGGAAGGTCTTGGTGGTGGTGTTCATGCACCGCTCTCCTGGCTCGTGGGTTCGTCGGCCAGCACATGGCCCTTGATCTGCGCGCTCTTGCCGCGAAACAGCGCCACCACATCGCCGTGCTGGTTGGTCACGCGCATGTCGTAGACGCCGTGGCGGCCGCTTTGCACCTGCTCGACGCCCTCGCAGGTGAGCACGTCGCCGGCGTGCGCGGGCTTGAGAAACTCGATGCTGCAACCGGCCGCCACGGTGTTGTGGTTGCGGCTGTTGCAGGCAAAGGCAAAGGTCGAATCGGCCAACGTGAATATGAAACCGCCGTGGCAGATCTGGTGGCCGTTCAGATGCAGCGGCTGCACCGTCATGCGCATCAGGGCACGACCCGGCTCGCAGGCCAGCAGCTCCATGCCCATGGTTTCGCGCGAGGCGCGGTCGGCAGCGAACATGGCCTGGCCGACGCGTTGCGCCAGCGCCTGGGCCGCAGGGTTGTGGCGCATGTTCATTCGCCCCTGAACTGCGCCGGGCGCTTTTGCAGAAAGGCCATCACGCCCTCGATGTAGTCGTGCGTGAAGCCCAGGCGCGACTGCACGTCGCGCTCCAGATCGAGCTGCTCGTCCAGCGAATGGGTGTGGGCGCCGCGCAGCAGGTGGCGCGTGGCCACCAGCGCGCGCGTGGGCATGGCGGCCAGGCGTCCGGCCAGCGCCATGGCGGCGGCCAGCGCATCGTCGGCCACGTCCCAGATCATGCCCATGGCCTTGGCGTCCTGGGCGCTCAGCTTGTCGCCCGTCAGGCACAGCGCCATGGCGCGCGCCAGACCGACGCGCTGCGGCAGCAACCAGGTGCCGCCCGAATCGGGCACCAGGCCGATCTTGCTGAAGGCCTGGATGAAGCTGGCGCCGGGCGCGGCGATGGTGATGTCGCAGGCCATGGCCACCGAGGCGCCCGCGCCCGCTGCCACGCCGTTGACCGCGCACACGGTGGGCACGCGCACGTTGATCAGGCGCCGCGTGGTGGGGTTGAAGGCGCGCTCGATCACCGGGCCGGGGTCGGCGCGCTGCTGCAGGTTGGGGCCATCGGCAAAGTCGAACTCCGACAGGTCGGCACCGGCGCAGAAGCCACGCCCGGCGCCGGTCAGCACCAGGGCGCGGATCGCGGGGTTGGCCTCCAGGCGGTCGAGCGCGGCCCACAGGTCGCGGTGCATCTGGCGCGTGAAGCTGTTGAGTGAGGCGGGGCGGTTGAGCGTGAGGATGGCTACGGCGCCTTCCTCCGCATAGAGCACGTCGGGCTCGGTCGGCTGGGTCATGGGTTGTCTCCTTGGGTCGCGAATTTACCATTGACCGACTGTGCGGTCGGCTAACCTGCACGGCAGCCGTCGCCGCTGGTTATAGTGCCTCTTGCATCGCTTCACACGACCTGTTCAGGAGAACCCATGACTTACGAACTCATCACCACCCGCGTCGAAGGCGGCCAGGTGGGCGTGATCACGCTCAACCGGCCCAAGCAGCTGAACGCGCTCAACAGCCAGCTGATGGTCGAACTGGGCCAGGCGCTCAAGGCTTTCGACGCCGACCCGGCCATCGGCTGCATGATCCTGACCGGCAGCGAAAAGTCCTTCGCCGCCGGCGCCGACATCGGCGCCATGGCCAGCTACAGCTTTGCCGACGTCTACCGCGACGACTACATCACGCGCGACTGGGAAACCATCCGCAGCATCCGCAAGCCGGTGATCGCCGCCGTCAGCGGTTTTGCCCTGGGCGGAGGCTGCGAGCTGGCCATGATGTGCGACTTCATCATCGCCGCCGACAACGCGAAGTTCGGCCAGCCCGAGATCAAGCTGGGCGTGATCCCCGGTGCCGGCGGCACCCAGCGGCTGCCGCGCGCGGTGGGCAAATCCAAGGCCATGGACATGGTGCTGACGGCGCGCATGATGGACGCCCAGGAAGCCGAGCGCGCCGGCCTGGTCAGCCGCGTGGTGCCGCTGGACAAGCTGATGGACGAATGCCTGGCCGCCGCACTGACCATCTGCAGCTTCGGCCAGCTGGCGGTGATGGCGGCCAAGGAATCGGTCAACCGCGCTTTCGAAGGCACGCTGGCCGACGGCGTGATGTTCGAGCGCCGGCTGTTCCACGGGTTGTTCGCCACGCAGGATCAGAAAGAAGGCATGGACGCCTTCGTCAACAAGCGCCCCGCTGCGTTCAAGCACCAATAGAGCGCAGCGCCAATGCCCTATAATGCGCGTTTGCCGGTGGTATAGCTCAGACGGTTAGAGCGTGGGATTCATAACCCCAAGGTCGGTGGTTCGATTCCACCTACCACCACCACACACAAGGGCTCGGGTTTTCTCCGGGCCCTTTTTTCTTGCCTGAGAGCACCACGCCACGCGGGGTTGCGGTCACCTGTGCTGCGGGTGGCCACCAGTCGAAACGCCGGCAGTCGGCCGCTTTCTCGCCAGGGCCGTCTCTATTCCTTGTCTGGCCTGCGGTAGGCGCAGTCGTTGATATACAAAATCAACAACCTACGCGCGCCTGTTCAGCGTCAACCAAGGCGACCAGTCAGCCCAGGAGGCTGTCGGGCTTGGAACGCCGAAAGCGTTCTCGAAGAGCGGCGTAGCCAAAATCGGCCCCAGCGAGACCAGTTTTTGCCGAATTTGCAGCCCAATAGCCGAGCTCGGGCAAAAAGCCGGTGAAAAATGGGCCGCTGCGGTCGATTTGCAGCCGGCGATTTCCAAGTCCGCAGCCTCCTAGGGTCAGGCATCGAACCAGGTCGGACAGAGTGGCGCAGGGCCTCATCTTGATATAGCATGAAACGTCAAGATGAATCATGATGGAGAGGCCATGACTGCTGCCGTCCGCGAGAAATTTTCTTCCCAGGCCGCGCCCGACGTGCTCGCGGCGTTGCGCCAGATCGCCGAGACCCAGGGACGCCAGTTCCAGGCGGTGCTGGATGACGCCCTGCGCGACTACATCGACCGGCAACAGAAGGAACGCCCCCGTCGCCACGTCATGGCCTCGTTCGCGTCCAGCCTGGATGAGTTCGACAGCCTCTACCGTGAACTGGCCAAGTAAGCCGTGCCGCGCGATCATTTGACCGTGGCCGATGTGCTCGGCATGCACACCGTGCTGATGCAGCGTTACGGCGGCGCACCGGGTGTGCGTGATCCGGGTGCGCTGGAGGCCGCCTTGTTCCGCCCGCAGACCGGCTACTACGACGACATCGTGGCTGAAGCGGCCGCGCTGCTGGAAAGCTTGGCAATCAACCATCCATTCGTGGATGGCAACAAACGCATCGCCTTCGCCGCTGCCGACGTGTTTCTGCGCATCAATGGCTGGCGCTTGCATCGTGCTCCGATGCAGATTCATGCCGAGGTGATCGAGATGTTCGAGACCAGAACATTCGACATTGCCCACCTCGATCCCTGGCTGCGGTCTTTCGCCACCCTTGCAGAGTGATGCCACGAAGGAAAAAGCACCCCATATCCAGACACAGGCTGCGATGGCCATCCCCCCCACAGGTTGGCTGACGCCAGAAACCGGGTTTTCTCGTACCCTTACCCGAGGAGGCTCCATGAAGAAATCCCGTTTCACCGACAGCCAGATCAACGCCTCATGCACGCCAAAGCCCCGTAACCTCAGGTTCCGGGGCCTTTTTTGTCGTGGCTGCGTCGCCAGCCCGCGCGCAGGCAGGCATGACAGACAGATGCGGGCATGAAAAAAGCGGCCCGTGGGCCGCTCGTGCAGGCTCTTCTGGCGGAGACGGAGGGATTCGAACCCTCGATGAGGCTCTACACCCCATACTCCCTTAGCAGGGGAGCACCTTCGGCCACTCGGTCACGTCTCCAGAAGGCAAGCGCGCATTATGCCACCATCAGGCGGCGCTGGGCTGATCGAGGTCGAACGCGCGGTGCAGGGCGCGCACCGCCAGTTCCATGTATTTCTCGTCGATGACGACCGAGGTCTTGATCTCGCTGGTGGAGATCATCTGAATGTTGATGCCTTCCTCGCTCAGCGCGCGGAACATCTTGCTGGCCACGCCGACGTGGCTGCGCATGCCGATGCCGACGATGCTGACCTTGCAGATGCGGGGGTCACCCACCACGTCGGCGGCGCCCAGCGCCGGGGCCACCTTGTCCTTCAGCAGGTCCATCGCGCGGGCGAAGTCGCCGTGGTTGACGGTGAACGACAGGTCGGTCTTGCCGTCCTTGCTGATGTTCTGAATGATGACGTCGACCTCGATGTTGGCGTCGGCCACCGCACCCAGGATCTGGTAGGCGATGCCCGGCTTGTCGGGCACGCCCAACACCGAAATCTTGGCTTCGTCACGGTTGAAGGCAATGCCGGAAACGACGGCTTTTTCCATGTGTTCGTCTTCCTCGAAAGTGATCAGGGTGCCGGAGCGGGCCTCTTCGGCGAGGTCGATGTCCCAGGGCGTGAAGCTGGACAGCACGCGCAGCGGCACTTTGTACTTGCCGGCGAATTCGACCGAGCGGATTTGCAGCACCTTGCTGCCCAGGCTGGCCATTTCGAGCATTTCCTCGAAGCTCAGGCTGGCCAGACGGCGCGCCTCGGGCACGATGCGCGGATCGGTGGTGTAGACGCCATCGACGTCGGTGAAGATCATGGCCTCGTCGGCCTTGAGCGCGGCCGCCACGGCGACGGCGGAGGTGTCGCTGCCGCCACGACCCAGCGTGGTGATGTGGCCGTCGGCGTCCACGCCCTGAAAGCCGGTGATGATGACCACCTTGCCGGCGTCCAGGTCGGCGCGCACGCGCTGGTCGTCGATGCTGTCGATGCGTGCCTTGGTGTAGGCGTTGCTGGTGCGGATCGGCACCTGCCAGCCGGCGTAGCTGACGGCCGGCTGGCCCTCGGCCTGCAGCGCGATGGCCAGCAACGCCGACGAGGCCTGCTCGCCGGTGGCGGCCAGCATGTCCTGCTCGCGGTAATAGTCCTGCGTCGGCTTGCCGGGGGCCAGTTCCTTGGCCAGCGCCAGCAGGCGGTTGGTTTCACCGCTCATGGCGCTGGGCACGACCACCATCCGGTGGCCGGCGCGCGCCCATTTGGCCACGCGCTTGGCGACCTGCGCAATGCGCTCGGTGGAGCCCATCGAGGTTCCACCGTACTTCTGAACGATCAATGCCATGGAATGCCTGGAAAAGACGAAATCGGTGCGCGCCAGGGCTGGCGCGGTAAACCCGGCATTTTAGCGTTCGGCGTCCGGCGCCCAGTGCAGCACCGCGCCGCGACGCGACACCCGGCCGGCGCCCACCTTGAGCTGGATGCGGTGACCACGCGTGCGCGCCGCCGCCACCTGCGCCAGCAGCGCCGCCAGTTGCGCGCTGCTGGGCGTCTGGGCGTGCGTGCTGGCCAGCCAGTGGCGCAGCAGGTTGGCCTGGCGCGGCGCGGACAGCGTCTGCAGTGCGTCCAGACGCGGCGGCACGCCGCAGTGCGCCAGGTCCTGTGCCGCCACGTCGGCAAGGATCTGCTGCGCCTCGGCGGCGTGGGCGGCGCTGCGGGCGAAGGTGGTGCGATAGGCCGGCCAGCAGGCCTGCAGCGCCGGCAGCAGGCGCGCGCGGATGCGGTTGCGGGTGTAGCGCTCGTCGGCGTTGCTCGGGTCCTCGACCCAGCCCTGGCCGCGCGCGCGCAGCCAGGCGCGAATGGCCGCCGCCGGCACGCCCAGCAGCGGGCGCCGGTACGCCACGTCGCCGCGCTGCCAGCGCGCCGGCATGGCCGACAGGCCGGGCAGCCCGGCGCCGCGCGACAGCGCCAGCAGGATGGTTTCGACCTGGTCGTCCGCATGCTGCGCGATGACTACTGTTTTGATAGCTGCTTGCGCTTGACTGGCAAGCGCCAGAGCATCAAATGCCTCGTAACGATGGCGGCGCGCCGCGTCCTCCGGGCTCTGGCCGCGGGCCGGCCGCGCATCGACACGGCGCCGCAGCAGGGGCACGTCCAGGCGCGCACAAAGCGCGCTGCAGTGGCGCTCGAAGTCGTCGGCCGCCGGCTGCAGGCCGTGGTGCACATGCCAGGCCTGCACCTGCCCCGGCCAGCGCGCCGCGCAGGCCAGCAGCAGCGCGGTCGAATCGGCGCCGCCGCTCAGGGCCACCGCCAGCGGCAGCGCGGGCGCCTCGGCCGCGAAGGCGTCCATGGCGGCGTCGACGCGGGCCGGATCGGCGTCGCTGGCGCGAAGTGACGAGGTGGGACGGGACATGCCGGGCGGGTGCCGCACCAGAGGGTGGGCCTGGCCGTGATGGTATCGGCCCCGCACCCGCCGCTGCGGCGGCGCCCAAAACAAAAGGCACCCGGACTTGCGTTCGGGTGCCTTGCAGGGTTGTGGTAGGCGCGATTGGATTCGAACCAACGACCCCCACCATGTCAAGGTGGTGCTCTAACCAACTGAGCTACGCGCCTGAAAATCGATTCGAAGCCCGCAAGTATAGCGAATTCCGGCGTCAGCGCCGTTTGGCCACGCGCACGCCGGGCACGTCCTGCACCTGGCGCAGCACGAAGGCCAGGCGCTGGGTGTCGCTGACCTCGACCGTGAAGGTCATCCAGGCCCAGCCCTTGACGGACTGCGTCTGCACGCCGATGACGTTCATCTTCTCGCGCGCGAAGACATCCGAGATGTCGCGCAGCAGGCCCTGGCGGTCCAGCGCCTCCACCGCCACGTCGACCGGATAGGCCGGCAGGTGGCCGGTGGCCGGCGTGCTCCAGCCGACTTCGATCACGCGCTCGGGCTCGCGCGCCTGCAGGTCGCGAAAGCTGGCGCAGTCGCGCCGGTGGATGGTGACGCCCCGCCCGCGCGTGACGTAGCCGGCGATGTCGTCGGGCGGCGCCGGCTTGCAGCAGCGCGCCGGCTGCGTCAGCAGCGAATCCAGCCCGACCACCAGCACGCCACCGCGACCGCCTGCGCTGCCGGCGCGCGCCTTGCGCAGCAGCACCTGGTCATCGGGCGCCGGCGTCGGCTCGGGCGGGCGCAGCACGGCTTCGATGGCGCGCAGCGACAGCTCGTCCTTGCCCACGGTCTCGAACAGCGCCTCGGGCGTCTTGAAACCCAGTTCGGCCGCCAGGTGTTCCAGCGACAGCGCCGTGCGGCCTTCGCGCTGCAGCAGCTTTTCGACCATCTCGCGGCCGCGCGCCACGGTTTCGCGCGTGTGCTGGGCGTTGAACCAGGCGCGCACCTTGGCCCTGGCGCGCGAGGACGCCAGGTAGCGCAGCTCGGGGTTGAGCCAGTCGCGCGAGGGCCCGCCTTCCTTGGCGGCGACGATCTCCACCGTCTGGCCGTTCTTCAGCGGCGTGTGCAGCGGCAGCATGGCGCCGTCGACGCGCGCGCCGCGGCAGCGGTGGCCCAGCTCGGTGTGCAGCGTGTAGGCAAAGTCCACCGGCGTGGCGCCGGCCGGCAGCTCGACGATGGCCGCCTCGGGCGTCAGCACGTAGATGCGGTCGTCGAACAGGCCGTGCTGCGGCGCGGCGCCGGACAGCTCGCGCTCCCAGGCCAGCAGCTGGCGCAGCACGGCGATCTTGGCGTCGTATTCGCCGGCCGCGCTGACGCCGGCGTAGCCCTTGGTGCCGGCCTCCTTGTAGGCCCAGTGGGCCGCCACGCCGTGTTCGGCGTGCTGGTGCATGTCGTGGGTGCGGATCTGGATTTCCCAGGCGCGGCCGTCGGGGTCGCGCACCACGGTGTGCAGCGAGCGGTAGCCGTTGGGCTTGGGACGCGCGATGTAGTCGTCGAACTCCTCCGGCACCGGCGTGAAGTGCTGATGCACCCAGCCCAGCGCGGTGTAGCAGTCGACCACGGTGGGCACCAGGATGCGCAGCGCGCGCACGTCGAACACCTGTTCGAAGCCGAGCGACTTGCCGCGCATCTTGCGCACGATGCTGCTGATGTGCTTGGGTCGGCCGCTGACGCTGGCGTCGATGCCCTGGGCGCGCAGCGCCGCTTCGATGGCGGCGCGGCGCTGCTCCAGCGCCAGTTCGCGCTCGACGCGCTTTTCGTCCAGCAGGCTGGCGATGTGACGGTAGGTGTCGGGTTCCTGGGCGCGGAACACCAGGTCTTCCATTTCCCACTTGATCTGCCAGATGCCCAGGCGGTTGGCCAGCGGGGCGAACACCTCGTGCGATTCACGCAGCAGACCGGGCGGCGGCGGGCGGCGCGCGGCGGCGTAGTAGCGCAGCGTCTGCAGGCGCGAAGCCAGGCGCAGCAGCACCACGCGCAGATCGCGCGAAAAGGCCAGCAGCATCTTGCGCACGAACTCGGTCTGCTGGCTGGCCTGCTCGGTGTCGGCCGACAGCTGCTGGCGGCTGGCGCGCGAGCGCTGCTGCAACTGCTCCAGCCGCGCGGTTTCGAGCGCCAGGCGCGCCAGGCTGTCGCCGAAGGCCTTGCCGATCACCTCCTCCGGCCGGTTCAGTTGCGCGCTGGCGTAGCTCAGGTAGGCCGCCGCCTGGATCGCCTCGGAGCCGCCAATGCCCGCCAGGATGTCGGCCACCGCGTCGGCGTGGGTCAGCACGTTCTCGCCCGAGGCCGTGGTCTCGCCCGCCAGCAGCGGCTCGGCGAAGGCGCGCGCGCGTGCGCGCAGCTCACCCGCCTCGGGCTGGCCGCCGCCGGTGGCTACCACCACGTCGGCCACCGACTGGCGCGTGCCGGCAGGCGCCACCGACAGTGTCTTCATGGCGCTTCGCCCGCCGGCAGCAGGAAGTCGAGCACGGCCGCCACCTGGTCGTCGGCCACCAGCGTGGGCGCGTGACCTACGCCGGCAAATTCGAGCAGGCGCGGGCGCGGGCCGCGCGCCTGCATGGCGCTGGCCGTGGCGGCCGACAGCAGGTCGGATTCGGCGCCGCGCAGCAGCAGGGTGTCGGCCTTGACCCGGTCGTACAGCTGCCACAGCAGGGCCTCACCCTGGGCCGACGACTCGGGTGTGACGGCGGCGTAGGGCACGGCGATGGCCGGGTCGTAGTGCAGGCGCCAGTCGCCTTCGGGCCGGGCGCGCAGCATGGGGCGCGACAGCGCCAGCCATTGGGCGTCGGTGTGCGGGCCGAAGCCGGGCGCCAGCGCGCGCAGGCATGCCGCCCCGGCCTCGACCGACTCGAACGGACCGCTCTTGCCCAGGTACTGGCCGATGCGCTGCAGCGCCTGCCATTCGATCACCGGACCAACGTCGTTGAGCACCAGCCGGCGCAGCGGCGCCGGCAGCGGCAGATCGGGCGCGCCGGCCAGCATCAGGCCGATCAGTCCGCCCATGCTGGTGCCGACCCAGTCGAAGCGCCCGATCGGCGCCTGCTGCGCCAGCGTCCCCAGCAGGGTCAGCATGTCGCCCACGTAGGTGGGGAACTGGTAGCCCATGGGCTCCTTCAGCCAGTCGCTCTCGCCGCGCCCGACCACGTCCGGGCAGACCACGCGCAGGGGCTGGCCGCGCGCCGCCGCGCGCGCCAGCAGGGCGCGCGCCAGCACGTCGAAATCGCGCCCCTGGCGCGACAGGCCATGCACGCACACCACCAGGTGCGCGGCCGCCGCATCGCCCCACTGCCAGCAGGCCATGCGGTGGCCACCGCTGGCGTCGGGACAGGAAACATGGTGCAGGACGGGTTCGGTCATGGCGGCGGGTCGCTCGGCTGGCGCCCCGGCGGCGACGGCCGGGGCAGGGTCGCAATCATGGTAAATCAACTGGCCCCCAGGGGGCGCACCGGGGTGGCCCGCAGAAGACCTGGTGAACTATCAAAACGATAGCTTCTGGCGCTGTATGGGTAAGCGCTGGCGGCCAATTTGACTGGTAATCGACGTCAATGCGCCTGCACCGTGCCCGAGACCGTCACCTGCACCAGGCTGCGCCCCGGCTCCACCGGCACCGGAGCGTCGGCGGCCATGGCCTCCATCCTGCTGGCCATGCCGAACCCGCGTGGCGCGATGTCGCCCGCGTCCCCGCTGACGCTGACCTCGCGCAGCGTGTAGCCGGCAAAGCCGAAGGCGCGCGCCACGTCGGACGCCCGCGCCTTGAAGCGTTCGATCGCCTGCGTCTGCGCCTCGGTTTCGGCACGGGCGCGCTGGGTGCGGCTCAGGCCAAAGGCAAGCTGGTCGATCACCATCGTGGTGGCGCGCGCGGCCGCCTGCGTGATGCGGGCGAAGTCGCGCCCTTCCAGCACCAGCTCGGCACGGCCCTGCCAGCCGCTGATGCGGCCGTTGCGGTCATGGCGCGGATGCACACGGAAGGCGCCGGTGCGCACCTCCATCTGATCGGCCGGCGCGCTGGCGCCGACCTGCCGCAGCGCCTCGTCCAGCGCCTGCCTCAGCGCGGCCTGCACGCCGGCGGCGTCGGCGCCTTCGCGCGCGGTGCCGAGCGTCAGGGTGAGCAGATCCTGCACCACCTCGACCTGGCCACTGGCGCTGAGCTGAATCACGTTCTGTGGCACGTTCGGGGTCGGACTCATGGGTGTGGCGGGGCTGTGGGTCTGGGCATGGGCTGCGGGCGCGGCGATGGCCAGCAGCAGGGCCAGCGCGCGGGCGGCGCGTACAAGTCGATGGTTCATGGGATAACCGCAGTCGGCGCGCCCGGCGGCGCGGGGCGCCATGATGGCACAGGGTTCAGCGGGACCCGAGTTGGGTGACTTCGGCCACGCCGTGGCGCTGGCCGCGGGCAGCGGCGCGACGCACCTGCTCGCGCAGCTGCTGGCGCTGCTGGGCGTCCAGACGACGATCGGGCACCGGGCCGACCTCGCGCTGGCGGAACATCGACTCCACCGCCTGCCACAGCGGGCTGCGCGCCAGTGCCGCCTCGGACACCGCGGGCGGTGCGCCGCTGGGGCCGGATTCCGACGCTTCGCCCACGGCCTGCGCGCGCACGGCCATCGGCAGCGCCAGCGCGCCCCAGATTCCAAGCAAACAGATCCAGCGGTTCATGTGCATATCAACCGCTGACCATCCCACACCGATGACGTGAGCGTCCGGCAGATAGCTGCCCCGTGGGGCAACAGGTGTAACACTGTGAAAAGCAGCCCGTGGAAGCCCTGAATTCCTCACGCTTTCGGGGTCAAAATGGGCCTGTTACAAATTCGCTGAAAGGTGCTGGATGAACCAGTCTGCCAACCGAACCGACAAGATCGTCATCGTCGACGACGATGCCCGCATCCGCGATCTGCTGCGGCGCTACCTGGCGCAGGAAGGCTTCGAAGTCATCGTGGCCGAGGACGCCAAGGCGCTGGCGCGCGTGATGCTGCGCGACACCATCGACCTGATCGTGCTCGACCTGATGATGCCGGGCGAAGACGGCCTGTCGGTGTGCCGGCGCCTGCGCGCGGCGGGCGACAAGACGCCCATCATCATGCTCACCGCCAAGGGCGAGGACGTGGACCGCATCGTCGGCCTCGAAGTCGGCGCCGACGACTACCTGGGCAAGCCGTTCAACCCGCGCGAGCTGCTGGCACGCATCCACGCCGTGCTGCGCCGCCGTCCGCCGCTGGAAGCGCCGGGGGCACCCTCGGCCGAGAACGAGTCGGTCGCCTTCGGGCCGTTCCAGTTCGACCTGGGCGCGCGCACCCTGCACAAGAACGGCGAGGAAGTGCCGCTGACCACCGGCGAATTCGCCATGCTCAAGGCGCTGGTGCGCCACCCGCGCCAGCCGCTGTCGCGCGAGAAGCTGGCGCAGCTGGCACGCGGGCGAGAGTTCGAGCCCTTCGACCGCAGCCTGGACGTGCAGGTGTCGCGCCTGCGCAAGCTGATCGAACAGGACGCCGCCAGCCCACGCTACATCCAGACCGTGTGGGGCGTGGGCTACGTGTTCGTGCCCGACGGCACCGGCTGACCACCGTGCCCGAGCGCGCCTTCGGCGTGTCCGCGGGTTCGACGCTGCCGCCGACGGACATCGAGCCGCCGACCACGCGCCCGGACCTGCTGCCCGACTCCAGCAACGCGCCGCTGGAGCCGGAGGTCGAGGCGCGCGCGCCACTGGCCTTCAGCCTGTTCTGGCGCACCTTCTTTCTGCTGGCGCTGCTGCTGCTGGGCACCACGGTCGGCTGGTACCAGATGTTCCGAGCGCTCGAGTACGAGCCACGCGTGATCGGCAACGCGCGCCAGATCGCCTCGCTGGTCAACCTCTCGCGCGCGGCGCTGATCCACTCCGACGCCATCGCCCGCGTGTCGCTCATCAAGACGCTGGCCGAGCAGGAAAAGGTGCGCATCGCGCCGCGCGAGCCGGGCGACCGCTTCGAGCTGTTCAACCAGACCGTGCTGGAGCGCCGCATGAGCGGCGAGATCGTGGCCCGCCTGGGCCTGGGCACGGTGGTGGCCAGCCGGGTCAACGGGGAAGAGGGGCTGTGGGTCGGCTTTTCGATCGAGGGCGACTCGTACTGGCTGCTGATGGACCGCTCGCGCATCGGCACCCTGCTCAGCGGCAGCGCCTGGCTGCTGTGGCTGGCCACGCTGGGCGCCGCCTCGCTGCTGGGCGCGGCGCTGCTGGCCGGCTACATCAACCGGCCGCTGCGCCAGCTGTCGAATGCCGCCGCCCGCGTGCGCGAGGGCGACTACCTGGAAGGCCGGCTCGACGAAACCACGCGCGCGCGCGAGATCCGCGCCGTCAACATCGGCTTCAACCGCATGGCCGAGGAGCTGTCGCGCATCGAACAGGAGCGCGCCGAGATGCTGGCCGGCATCTCGCACGACCTGCGCACACCGCTGGCGCGCCTGCGCCTGGAAACCGAAATGAGCGTGCCCGACGCCGAGGCGCGCGAGCACATGGTGGCCGACATCGCCCAGGTCGACACCATCATCGACAAGTTCCTCGACTACGCCCGGCCCGACCACGTGAGTCTGCAGGCGCTGCCGCTGGCGGCGCTGGCGCAAGCCGCGGCCCAGCCGTTTGCCAGCCGCGAGGACATGCAGGTGCAGATCGACGTGCCGCCCGAGCTGCGCGTGATGGGCGACGAGGTGGAGCTGTCGCGCGTGCTGGCCAACCTGCTGGAAAACGCGCGCCGCTACGGCAAGAGCGCCGACAGCGGCATCGCCCGCGTGCGCATCGCCGCCACCGCGCGCGACCAGTGGGTGACGCTGCGCGTACGCGACCACGGCCCCGGCGTGCCCGAGGAGCAGCTGGCCGTGCTCACGCGCCCGTTCTTCCGTGGCGACACCGCCCGCACCGAAGCCACCGGCGCCGGCCTGGGCCTGTCCATCGTCGCCAAGATGGTGCGCCACATGGGCGGTGAACTGAACCTGACCAACAGCCCCAGTGGCGGCCTGATGGCGGTGATCCGGCTGCCGCAGGCGTCCGACAGGCGCGCCGACCATGGCTCCCTGCGCAAGCGCCGCTGATTCAGCCTGGAAACGGCAGTTGGACGCGCCCGCCCGTGCCGCGATCGGCGTGCCAGGCAAGACGCGACGCCGCCGCGGGCTCGTGCCCGCAAGCAGGAGCAACGCCGCATGGCGCGGCGAGCGCGGTGCGGGTGGGTGCGCAGCGCGCTCACCCAGGAGGTCAAGGCCATCGCAGCCGCCAGACCCCGCATCGATGCGGTCTGCCCGAAGTTGACCAGCGGTCAACTGCCGTTTCTAGGAGGCTGTAGGGCTTGGAGCGCCGAAAGCGTTCTCGAAGAGCGGCGTAGCCAAAATCGGCCCCAGCGAGACCAGTTTTTGCCGGATTTGCAGCCCAATAGCTAAGCTATTGGGCAAAAAGCCGGTGCTCTCGAAGAGCGGCGAAGCCAAAAATGGGCCGCTGCGGTCGATTTGCAGCCGGCGATTTCCAAGTCCGACAGCCTCCTAGGTTCAACCTATGGATCGGCCTTGGGATGCCTTGAATACCGTTCGGGCTGAGCTTGTCGCAGCCCGTCGACAGGCTCAGGGTGAACGGTTCAAAGTTCAAGATTCCGAACCCGCAGGTTCAAGGAAATTCCGGCTGCAGCGCCCGCCGGGCGGGCGCCACAAGCTATCGAAATAGAAGCACCACGGCGCGCGCCTCGATGCTGGCGCCCTGCCCCACCGGCCCCAGGCGCTCGGCCGTCTTGGCCTTGACGTTGACCTGAGCCACGCCCACGCCCAGCACTTGGGCGATGCGCGCCACCATGGCCGGCAGGTGCGGCGCCAGCTTCGGTGCCTGGGCAATCACCGTGCCATCGACGTTGCCCACGCGCCAGCCCGCCGCGCCCACGCGGCGCGCCGCCTCGGCCAGCAGCACGGCCGAATCGGCGCCGGCAAAACGCGCGTCGGTATCGGGAAAATGCCGCCCGATGTCGCCCAGCCCGGCCGCGCCCAGCAGCGCGTCGGTGACGGCGTGCAGCAGCACGTCGGCGTCGGAATGGCCCAGCAGCCCGTGTGTGTGCGGGACGGTCACACCACCGATCACCAGCGGCCGGCCAGGCACCAGGGCGTGTACGTCCCAGCCTTCACCGATGCGCAGGGCGGGCAGGCGTGATGGCTCGGCATCGGTCATGGCGTTCGGTGGCGCAGCACGGCTTCGGCCAGCGCAAAGTCTTCGGGGTAGGTCACCTTGACATTGTGCGCGCTGCCGCACACCAGCAGCGGCCGCAGGCCGGCGGCCTCGATCGCGCTGGCCTCGTCGGTGATACCGGCAAAGCCGCGGGCCGCGTGCGCCGCCAGCGCGTCGTGCAGCGCGCCCAGGCGGAACATCTGCGGCGTCTGCGCCAGCCACTTGCCGGCACGCTCGACGGTGGCGGCCGAGCGGCCCTGCGCGTCTTCCATCTTCAGGGTGTCGGGCAGCGGCAGCGCCAGCAGGCCGCCCACGGCATCCTGCCAGCAGGCGTCAATCAGCGCATCGACCTGCGCCGGCGTGATCAGGCAGCGCGCCGCATCGTGCACCAGCACCCAGTCGCTGTCGGCAGCGCCAGTTGCGCGCAGATGGCGCAGGCCGTTCAGCACGCTCTCGGCCCGCGTGGCGCCGCCGCAGGGCGCCACCTCCAGCGGCGCCGGCAGTTCGTGCAGCCGATCGTCGCCCGGCGCCACCACCACCAGCACGCGGACCAAGCGCGCCACGGACGCCAGCGCCGCCAGCGTATGGCGCACCAGCGGCTGGCCAGCCACGAGCTGGTACTGCTTGGGCTGCACCCCACCCGCGCGCGCGCCGCTGCCGGCGCAGGGCACCAGGGCGTGGCAGCGGGGGGATTGAACCGACATGAGGAAATTCAACTTGGATAGCTGGCGGCGCTTGATGGGTGGTCGCCAGAGCCCCGATATTGCTACAAATCCTGATCGATTCCGTGGGGCGCTGACTGCAAGCTTCCTTGCAGAACGAACGCCAAAGACACGCGGAAGATGCGGAAAATCTTGAAATCTTCTGCGCCCCCGGCGTACGGATGTTTGCCGCGGCGCTACCCCTGCGACTGCAGCAGCGCCCACAGCCGCGCCGGGCTCAATGGCATCTGCAGGCGTGGCGCCAGTTCGGGCCGGCCGGCGCGCGCCAGCGCATCGGCCACGGCGTTGACCACCGCCGGCGTGGCGCCGATGGTGCCCAGCTCGCCCACGCCCTTGACGCCCAGCGCGTTGTTGGCGCAGGGGGTGGATTCGTCCATCTCGGTGCGAAAGCACGTCGCCAGCTCGTGCGCGCGCGGCACGGCGTAGTCCATCAGACTGCCGGTGAGCAACTGGCCGCTGGCGGCGTCGTACAGGATCTGCTCACACAGCGCCTGACCGATGCCCTGCACCGCGCCGCCGTCGAGCTGGCCGCGCACGATCAGCGGGTTGACGACGCGGCCGACGTCGTTGACGCTGGTGTAGCCGACCACGGCCACGGCGCCGGTCTGCGGGTCGAGCTCGACCTCGCAGATGTGCGCGCCGTTGGGCCAGCTGGGCCCGGCCACGGTGTGCGTGTGCTCGACCTGGATGTGGGCGCCCGGCTGGCGGCCGGCCAGCTCGAACAGGCCGATGGCGTGGTCGGTACCGACGACGTGAAAGCGCGCCGCCTGGTAGCGCAGGTCCTCGGGCGCGGCTTCCAGCGCGCTGGCCGCGAGCTGATGCGCCTGCGCCAGCGTGTGCTCAGCGCCGCCGCGCATGGCCGAGCCGCCGGTGAACAGTGAGCGCGAGCCGGCGCTGCCGAAGCCGTTGCCGCGCTCGGTGTCACCCAGCACCACGCGCACGCGCTCGATCGGCACCTGCAGCACATCGACCACCAGCTGCGCCAGCGAGGTGGCAATGCCCTGGCCCATCTGGTTGACGGCGGAGAACACCTCGACGATGCCGTCCGACTTGACTTCCAGGGTCACGCTCTCCTCGAACGCATTGCCGCCGGTCCACTCCAGAAAGGTGGCGATGCCCAGCCCGCGCCAAAGCCCGCGCGCCCTCGACTGCTGCGCGCGCGCCGCAAAGCCGTCCCAGTCGGCCAGCGGCAGCGCCTGATCCAGCACGCGCTCGAAGCGGCCGACGTCGTAGGTCTGGCCCATCGGGTTGGTGTAGGGCATCTGCTCGGGGCGGATGAAGTTGCGCCGCCGCAGGGCGATGCGGTCGATGCCGCTCTGGCGCGCCGCCTCGTCCAGCAGGCGCTCGATGTTGAAGATGGCCTCGGGGCGGCCGGCGCCGCGATAGGCCCCGGTGGGCGCCTGGTGCGTCAGCACGGCGCGGAAGTGAAAGTCGATCACCGGCACGTGATAGACGCTGGTCTGCACCCAGGGGCCGATCAGCAGCTGGATCGCCACGCCGGTGGCCAGCGCGTAGGCGCCCACGTTGGCGTGCGAGTGCACGCGCAGCGCCAGCATGCGGCCCTCGGCGTCGAGCGCCAGCTCGGCGTGCGCCTGCACGTCGCGGCCGTGGGTGGTGCTGAGAAACTCCTCGCCGCGCTCGCCGCTCCAGCGCACCGGCCGGCCGGTGTGGCGCGCGGCCCAGGCCACCACCACGTCTTCGGGGTAGGCGCCGGTCTTCATGCCGAAGCCGCCGCCGACGTCGCCCACGCGCACGCGCACGGCTTCGGGCGTCAGCCCGAGCGCGCTGGCCACGGTGGCGCGCAGCGCCGTCGGCATCTGGGTGCTGGCGTGCATGTCCAGCCGGCCGCGGGCGGCATCCCAGGCGGCGCGCACCGCGCGCGGCTCCAGCGTCAGCGCGGCCAGCCGCTGGTGCGTCAGATCGAGCGCCACCACGTGCGCCGCCTGCGCAAACGCCGCCTGCGCGGCGGCCGCATCGCCATGGCGCGCTTCGCAGGCGATGTTGTCGGGCGCGGCGGGCGTGACCACGGCGTCGGCACGCAGGGCCGCCGCCAGCGAGGCCACCACCGGCAGCTCGCGGTAGTCGACCACCAGCGCGTCGGCCGCATCGCGCGCCTGCGCCAGGCTGTCGGCCACCACGGCGGCCACCGCCTCGCCGACATGGCGCACCACCTCGTGCGCCAGGGCGCGCCGCGGCGGCGTGGCGCAGGCGCTGCCGTCGGCGCGCCTGAAGGGCGCGCCAGTCGGCAGCGGCGGCATGCCGGCGGCCACCAGGTCGGCGCCGGTGATGACGGCGCGCACCCCGGGCAGGGCGCGCGCGGCCTCGGCATCGACGCTGCGCAGGGCGGCATGCGCGTGCGGCGAGCGCACGAACACCAACCAGCCGTCGCCCGGCGCGCCCAGATCGTCGGTGAAGCGGCCCTGGCCCTGCAGCAGCGCGTCGTCCTCCAGCCGGCGCACGGCCTGGCCGCTGCCGTAGCGCTGCGGTTGGATGGGGCGATCGTCGGTTGGACTCATGGGCTCGGCTCCTGCGGTGGCGGGCAGCCACTATAGACCGGCCACCGAAAAGCCGCGCCGGCCGCTGCGCTACTATCTTTTTTATAGCTGCTGGCGCTTGTCTGGAGCGCGCCAGAGTCCAAAAACGTTCAGATTCCGGAGCGGTAAAATAGGCCCGTCACGCCCCCGCCCGACCCGGCCGGGGGTTTTTGTCGTTTCCGCCGCTGCCCGCCATGCACCTGCCCAAGCTCATCCCTGGCAAACGCCATGCCCTGCCCCGCCCGCCGGCCTCCAGCGACGCGCTGCTGCTGGCGCGACTGGCGCAGCGCGAGGCCGCCGAGCAGCGGCTGGTGGCCATCGTCACCGCCGACGCCGGCGACGCGCGGCGGCTGCTGGACGAGCTCGGCTTTTTCGCCCCCGACCTGCGGGTGGTGCTGTTTCCCGACTGGGAAACCCTGCCCTACGACACGTTCTCGCCGCACCAGGACCTGATCAGCGAGCGCCTGGCCACGCTGTGGGCGATCCGCCAGGGCCAGGCCGACGTGGTGCTGCTGCCGGCCACCACGGCGCTGTACCGGCTGGCGCCGCCGGCCTTTCTGGCCGCCCACACCTTCCAGTTCCGGCAGGGGCAGCGGCTCGACGAGGCGGCGCTCAGAAGCCAGCTCACGCTGGCCGGCTACCAGCACGTCAGCCAGGTGGTCAGCCCGGGCGAGTACGCGGTGCGCGGCGGTCTGATCGACCTCTACCCGATGGGCAGCCCCATGCCCTACCGGGTCGATCTGTTCGACGACGAGATCGACTCCATCCGCGGCTTCGACCCCGACACCCAGCGCAGCCTGTACCCGGTGCCCGAGGTGCGGCTGCTGCCGGGGCGCGAGTTCCCGCTCGACGAGGCGGCGCGCACACGCTTTCGCCAGCGCTGGCGCGAGCTGCTGGAAGGCGATCCGACGCGCAGCCGCATCTACAAGGACATGGCGGGCGGCGTGGCCACCGCCGGCATCGAGTACTACCTGCCGCTGTTCTTCGACCACACGGCCACGGTGTTCGACTATCTCGGCAGCGGCGCCACGCTGGTGCTGCATGGCGAGCTGGAGACGAGCTTCCAGCAGTTCAGCCAGGACACGCGCGAGCGCTGGCGCCTGGCCCAGGGCGATCCGGAACGCCCGGTGCTGCCGCCCGAGGCGCTGTTCCTGAACGCCGAGCAGTTCTATCTGCAGGCCAAGGCCTGCCCGCAGGTGGCGCTGCGCCCGGGCGTGGACGACATCGAGCACAGCGCCTTTGCCCAGAAGCTGCCGCCGCTGACCGTGGTGCGCGGCGCCGACGACCCGCTGGCGCGCCTGCAGGCGCACCTGCGCGGCGCCGCGCGGCGCCTGCTGGTGCTGGCCGAAAGCGACGGCCGGCGCCAGAGCCTGCTGGACTTTCTGCGCGCCAGCGGCCTGAACCCGCCGGCCTTCGACACGCTGGCCGAATTCGAGGCCAGCACCGAGCCGGTCGGCATCGCCACCGCCGCGCTGGCCGAGGGCTTTGCCTGGGTCGAAGGCGGCATCGACTTCGTCACCGAAACCGAGCTGTTCGCCACCGCCCCCGGCACGCGTCGGCGCCGGCGGCAGGAGCAGGTCAGCGACGTCGAGGCGCTGATCAAGGACCTGTCCGAGCTCAACGTCGGCGACCCGGTGGTGCACACGCAGCACGGCATCGGCCGCTACCGCGGCCTGGTGCACCTGGACATGGGCGAGAAGAACGCCGACGGCACGCCGGCGCTGCAGGAATTCCTGCACCTGGAATACGCGCAGCAGGCCGTGCTGTACGTGCCGGTGTCGCAGCTGCACCTGATCGGCCGCTACACCGGCGTCAGTGCCGACGAGGCGCCGCTGCACCGGCTGGGCAGCGGCCAGTGGGACAAGGCGCGGCGCAAGGCCGCCGAGCAGGTGCGCGACACCGCTGCCGAGCTGCTCAACCTGTACGCCCGACGCGCCGCGCGCCAGGGCCATGCGTTCCGCTATTCGCCGCACGACTACGAGCAGTTCGCGGCCGACTTCGGTTTCGAGGAAACCGCCGACCAGCAGGCCGCCATCCACGCCGTGATCCAGGACCTGATCAGCCCGCGGCCGATGGACCGGCTGGTGTGCGGCGACGTCGGCTTCGGCAAGACCGAAGTCGCTCTGCGCGCCGCCTTCGTGGCGGTCACCGGCGGCAAGCAGGTGGCGTTTCTGGCGCCCACCACGCTGCTGGCCGAGCAGCATTACCAGACGCTGGTCGATCGCCTGGCCCGCTGGCCCATCAAGGTGGCGCAGATGAGCCGCTTTGCCTCCGGCAAGGAAACTGCCGCCGCGCTCAAGGGCCTGGCCGACGGCAGCGTGGACATCGTGGTCGGCACGCACAAGCTGCTGTCGGAAAAGACCCAGTTCAAGAACCTGGGCCTGCTCATCATCGACGAGGAACACCGCTTCGGCGTGCGCCACAAGGAGGCGATGAAGAAGTTCCGCGCCGAGGTCGACGTGCTCACGCTCACCGCCACGCCGATCCCGCGCACCATGGGCATGGCGCTGGAAGGCCTGCGCGACCTGAGCGTGATCGCCACCGCGCCCGAGCGCCGCCTGGCCATCAAGACCTTCGTGCGCGACGAAGGCGCGGGCGTGATCCGCGAGGCGGTGCTGCGCGAGTTGAAGCGCGGCGGCCAGGTGTACTTTCTGCACAACGAGGTCGAGACGATCGAAAACCGCCGCCAGGCGCTGGAAAAGCTGCTGCCCGAGGCGCGCATCGCCATCGCCCACGGCCAGATGCCCGAGCGCGAGCTCGAGCGCGTGATGCGCGACTTCGTGGCGCAGCGCTTCAACCTGCTGCTGTGCTCGACCATCATCGAAACCGGCATCGACGTGCCCACCGCCAACACCATCGTCATTGCGCGCGCCGACCGCTTCGGCCTGGCGCAGCTGCACCAGTTGCGCGGCCGCGTGGGGCGCAGCCACCACCAGGCCTACGCCTACCTGCTGGTGCCCGACCAGCAGAGCCTGACCAAGCAGGCCGCCCAGCGGCTGGAGGCGATCCAGCAGATGGAGGAGCTGGGTTCGGGCTTTTACCTCGCCATGCACGACCTGGAAATCCGCGGCGCCGGCGAGGTGCTGGGCGAAAACCAGAGCGGCAACATGATGGAAATCGGCTTTCAGCTCTACAACGAGATGCTGGCCGAGGCCGTGCGCAGCCTCAAGGCCGGGCGCGAGCCCGACCTGCTGGCACCCATGCAGGCGGCCACCGACATCAACCTGCACGCCCCCGCCCTGCTGCCCCATGACTATTGCGGCGACGTGCACCTGCGCCTGTCCTTCTACAAGAAGCTGGCGACGGCGCGCACCGGCGAGCAGATCGACGCCCTGGTGGAAGAAATCGTCGACCGCTTCGGCAAGCTGCCCGCCCCGGCGCAGACCCTGATCGACGTGCACCGCCTGCGCGTGCTGAGCGCCCCGTATGGGGTGCAGAAGGTGGACGCCGCGCCGGGCGTGATCAGCATCGCCTTCAAGCCCAACCCGCCGATCGATCCCATGGCCATCATCCATCTGATCCAGAAGAACCGCCACATCAAGCTGGCCGGCAACGACAAGCTGCGCATCGAACGCGCCCTGCCCGACCCGCAGGCGCGCGCGCAGCTGGTGCGCGACGTGCTGCGCAGCCTCGGGCAACCGATCCAGCCGCCGCTGGCCGCAAGCGCCCCGGCATAGGCCAGAATGGCGCCACCCATGAACCCGTCCTGGCCTTCCCGCCGCCTCTGGCACCAGCTGCTGTGGCTGGGCGCGCTGGCGCTGCTGGCCGCGCCCGCGCTGGCCGACGAAGCCCTGGCCCGCCGCTTTGCCGCCGCCGCGCTGCGCGCCGGCGACACCGGCGGGCGCGCCTTCGCGGTGGTCAGCAAGCCGGCCGCCACGGTCTGGGTGTTCGACCGCCACGGCCAGCTGCTGGCCAGCAGCGCCGTGCTGCTGGGTCAGGCCACCGGCGACGCCGCGCCCCCGGACGTCGGCAGCCGCCCGCTGCACCAGCTGCGCCCGCACGAAAAGGTCACCAGCGCCGGCCGCTTCCTCACCGAGGCGGGGCGCAACCACCGCGGCGAAGACATCGTCTGGCTGGACTACGACGCCGCGCTGTCGATGCACCGCGTGCGCCAGGTGGCGGGCGAGCAGCGCCCGCAGCGCCTGCAGACGCCCGGCGTGGCCGACAACCGCATTTCGTATGGCTGCATCAACGTGCCGGATCGCTTCTACGACCGCACCATCGACCCGCTGTTTGCGCGCCAGTCGGGCGTGGTCTATGTGCTGCCGGAAACCGAGCCGATCGAGCGCTGGTTTGCGTTCGCACGCGATCTGGACGCGGCCGCCCCATGACCCCTCGATTCAGCATTATTTTGGCCTCCAGCGCTTGTCCAGCAAGCGCCAGCAGCTATTCTTTCAGTAGTTCATGACCTCCCAGACCGCCCTTGACGCATCGAACGAAATCAGCCCCGGCCTGGTGTTGCGCGGCATCCAGCCCCCGCTGCGCCTGTCGGACTACCGACTGATCGCCTTCGACATGGACTCCACGCTGATCAACATCGAATGCGTGGACGAGATCGCCGACGCCGTGGGCCGCAAGGCCGAGGTGGCCGCCATCACCGAAGCGGCCATGCGCGGCGAGATCACCGACTTCAAGGACAGCCTGCGCCGGCGCGTGGCGCTGCTGCGGGGCGTGTCGGTGGACGAGCTGGCGCAGGTCTACCGTGCCCGCCTGCGCCTGAACCCAGGCGCCGCCGAGCTGGTGCTGGCCTGCAAGGCGGCCGGGCTGAAGGTGCTGCTGGTGTCGGGTGGCTTCAGCTACTTTGCCGACCGCCTGCGCGACCGGCTGGCGCTGGACTTCGCGCGCAGCAACCTGCTGGAGATCGAGCACGGGCGCCTGACCGGGCGCATCCAGCCGCAGAGCTGGGGCGACATCTGCGACGGCGCCATGAAGCGCGAGACGGTGCTGTCCACCTGCAGCCTGATCGGCTGCTCGCCCAGCCAGGCGATCGCCATGGGCGACGGCGCCAACGACCTGGAGATGATGCGCGCCGTCGGCCTGTCGGTGGCCTACCGGGCCAAGCCCCGCGTGCGCGCTCAGGCCAGGGTGGCGATCGACATGGGCGGGCTGGACCGGCTGCTGGAAGTGTTCGGCGCCCAGGTCTGAGGCGCCGCGCGGCCGCGCAACGGCCGCCGGCGGCACACGACATCCGCCACCACCCCGCCGCGATCGACGCCCGGCGCGATCGCCATTCGTCGTTTTCTGGGTGCCATTGCGCACGGGATGCCGTACACTGCCGCCACCGATGCTTCGATGGAGGCGCATCATGGGTCTGAAACAACGCGCGGCGCAGGCCGGCAGGTGGCTCGCAGGGGTGCTGTTCGGTGTGCTGGGCCTGACGTCCATGGCGGGGGCGCAGCCGGTGGCCGTCAGCAGCTTTGCCGAGGGCCAGGGCAACGGGGTGTATGCGTTCGCCAGCTCGACGCCCAAGACGCTGGGCGAGCTGATGCAGGGCGGCAAGGAGCCGGTCAACATCCTCGGCCATCTGTTCCTGCCCGCCGGCGCCGACAAGGTGCCGGCCGTCATCCTGATCCATGGTTCCGGGGGCGTCTACCCGGCCCTGCTGGAATACTGGGCCAAGCAGTTCAACGGCGCCGGCATGGCGGCGTTCGTGATCGACATGTTCGGGCCGCGCGGCGTCGGCAGCACCGCCGACGACCAGTCGCAGGTGCCGTTCAGCGCCGACGTTGCCGACAGCTTTGCCGCGCTGCGGTTGCTGGCCACCCACCCACGCATTGACCGCCAGCGCATCGCGGTCATGGGCTTTTCGCGCGGCGGCACGGCGGTGCTGCGCAGCGCCGTGGAGCGCCTGATCGCCTCGCAGAAACTCCCCGACGGTCTGCGCTACGCCGCCTTCATCCCGACCTATGCCGGCGGCTGCTCCAACATTTTCCGCCTGGTCGTGCGGCCGGGCGTGTTCTCCAAGGCGCCGATGCTGTTCATTCACGGCACGGCCGACGACTACACGCCGATCCAGCCCTGCCAGGACTATGCCGACAGGATCCGCGCCGCCGGCACGCCGGTCGAATTCGTCGCCATCGAGGGCGCGCACCACAAGTTCGACAGCGACGACACCCGGCGCCACTTCCTGGCGCGTGCCTCCAAGACCAGCGCCGATTGCCCGATCGAGGTCGACATCGACAATTTCCAGGCCTTTGACCGCCAGACCGGCGCCAGGCTGCAGGGCGAGGCCTACAACACGGCTCTGAAGAACTGCCGCGCCATGGGCGCCAACGTGGAAGGCAACAAGAAAGCGCGCGATCAGGCCGCCGAGGCGGCACTGAGCTTCCTGAAGAAAACCTTCGCCATGTGACGGGGCGCGCCCCGCGCCGTCAGGCCGGCACCGCCGGCAGGCCCGACAGCGCCTGCGCCAGTTCCTTTTCGTCGTAGGCCTCGTCCTTCAGTTGGCCGGTGAAGTAGGCCTGATAGGCGCCCATGTCGAAGTGGCCGTGGCCGCTCAGGTTGAACAGGATGGTTTCGGCCTTGCCTTCGCGCTTGCAGCGCAGCGCCTCTTCGATGGCGCCCTTGATGGCGTGGTTGGCTTCGGGTGCCGGCACGATGCCTTCGGCGCGCGCAAACTGCACGCCGGCGGCAAAGCACTCGCCCTGGGTGTAGGCCACGGCCTCCAGCAGGCCCAGTTCCTTGACGTGGCTGACCAGCGGCGCCATGCCGTGGTAGCGCAGTCCGCCGGCGTGAAAGCCCGGCGGCGTGAACGTGCTGCCCAGGGTGTGCATCTTGGTCAGCGGCGTCAGGTGCGCGGTGTCGCCGAAGTCGTAGGCGTACTTGCCGCGCGTCAGGCTGGGGCAGGCGGCGGGCTCGACCGCCACCACGCGCGGCATGGCACCGCCGCGCAGGCCATGGCCGATGAAGGGGAAGGTCAGGCCGGCGAAGTTGCTGCCGCCGCCGGTGCAGCCCACCAGCACGTCGGGCCAGGCGTCGGCCATGTGCATTTGCTCCATCGCCTCCAGGCCGATGATGGTCTGGTGCAGCAGCACGTGGCTCAGCACCGAGCCCAGGGCGTACTTGGTGTCGTCGTTCTTGGCCGCCACCTCGACCGCCTCACTGATGGCGATGCCCAGGCTGCCCGGGTGGTCCGGCCGCTGGGCCAGCACGGCACGGCCGTACTCGGTTTCGTTGCTGGGCGAGGCCACGCAGCGCGCACCGTAGGTTTCCATCAGGGCGCGGCGGTAGGGCTTCTGGTCGTAGCTGACACGCACCTGGTAGATGGTGACGTCGAGGCCGAAAATCTGTCCAGCCAGCGCCAGCGAGCTGCCCCACTGGCCGGCGCCGGTCTCGGTCGACAGGCGCTTGACGCCCTCTTGCGCGTTGTAGAAGGCCTGCGGGATGGCCGAATTGGGCTTGTGGCTGCCGGCCGGGCTGACGCCCTCGTACTTGTAGAAGATCTTGGCCGGCGTGCCCAGGGCCTTTTCCAGCCGGTGGGCGCGAAACAGCGGCGCCGGACGCCACAGGCGAAACACCTCGCGCACCGGCTCGGGGATCTCGATCTCGCGTTCGGTGGCCACCTCCTGCTGGATGATGGCCATCGGAAACAGCGGTGCCAGGTCCGCCGGCCCGATCGGTTGCAGGGTGCCGGGGTGCAGCACCGCCGGCATGGGCTTGGGCAGATCGGCCTGGATGTTGTACCAGAACTTGGGGATCTGGCTTTCCTGCAGCAGGTACTTGGTCGGTGTGCTCATTGGCGCGCTCCTGGGTGAGGGTGGGACGGGACCGCGGCCCGGCGGCAAAACGCTGGGCGGCGGGAAACCGTCAATACTATCGGTTTCGCCGTCGCCCACCGCACCGTGCCTTCCCTATCCCCCGCCCCGCCGCCGACCGGCCGCGCGCGCCGGCGCGCCTGGCTGGCACGCGCGGCGCGCGACGGCCTGCTGCTGCTGGCCTTGCTGTGGGCCGTGCAGGCGTGGCAGACGCGCGACGTGCCCAGCGGCGCAGCGCCCGATTTCAGCGCCGCCGCCGTGCTGCCGCCGGACCGCGACGCGGCCATGCTGAGCCTGGCGCAGTGGCGGGCCGCCCATCGCGGCCGGCCGGTGGCGCTGCATTTCTGGGCCGAGTGGTGCGGCATCTGCCGGCTGGAGCAGCACAGCGTGACGCGCCTGGCCGCCGACTGGCCGGTGCTGACGGTGGCCACCCAATCCGGAGCGGCGCCGGCAGTGCACGCCGTGCAGGCCCGACGCGAACTGCCCTGGGCCACGGTGGCCGACCCCGACGGCACGCTGCTGACGCGCTACGGCCTGAAGGCGGTGCCGGCCTTCGTGGTCGTCGCACCCGACGGGCGCCTGTCCAGCGTCAGCGTCGGCTACACCAGCGAAGCCGGGATGCGGCTGCGGCTGTGGTGGGCCGGCCTGTGGGCCGGCGGCTGATCTGGGCCGGGGTGCCGGTCTGTTGCACTGCCGGACGCGAAGGACGCAGGGAAACATCCCTCCTGCTTTCGATGGGTTCGGCGTCGCCAGCGCGCGCTCCTGAACATCGGAGTCAAACAGGGCTTTGGCGCTTGCTGGTCAAGCGCCGCAAGCTATTGTTTTGATAGTATTCCGGCTGATGTTCAGAGGGATGATGCATGACGCCGGCGACGCGCGGCATGGCCTGTGATCGATCGGCCATCGAGGCGCAGCGAGCTCATTCGTCATTCGATCCGTCGTTCGTCAACGCCCGATGTCAGCCTTCGGGAGCGACGTGTTCGGCCCATGCGTACAGGGCTTCCAGCACCGCCTGGCCGCGCTCATCGTGCACCGTCTCGGCCAGCGCGTCGATGCGGTCGAACAGCGCGGCGATGGTGAGCGCGCCGCCCTCGCCGTCCATCAGCCGGCCGGTGCGATGCGCCAGCCAGCGGGCGCGCTCGGCCTCGTTCAGCGTGTGCGGGAAGTTGCGCGCACGGTAGCGCAGCAGCAGCTCGGGCAGGCGCTCGTCATCGAAGCCGGTGTGCGCGTGGGCCAGCTCGCCAGGCTCCAGGGCGCGCAGGCGGTCCAGGCGGCGGCGATCGGCGTCGCCCAGGAAGCCGCCGTACAGGTCTTCGTCCACATCCACCGGCTCGGCCAAGCCAGGGCGCGCATAAACCTGCGGCCACAGCGCGCTCAGGTCGGGCAGCGCACGCAGGTGGTCCAGGTGGCTGGCGGCGACGCCGAAGTCGATGCCCCAGCGCTCGGCCAGCTCGGGGCGCAGGGTCTTGATTTGGCCGACCACGATGGGCGATTTGTTCAGGTGCACGCCCTTGATGGGCAGCCGCGTCGTGCCGTCGGGCAAATCGGCGGTGCTGGTGAACAGGCGCGCGCGCACCTGCTCGGGCTGGAGGTCGGCCAGTTCGCGCGGATCCTGACTCAGGTCCCAGGCCAGCAGCTCGTTCTTGTTGGTCGGGTGCATGGCCAGCGGCGCCATCACGGCGATGCAGCCTCGCGCGGCGCCGAAGCGACCGCTCACATGCAGAAACGGCCGCGCGTCACGCAAGGTGGTGGGCAGGCCCAGCTCCTGGGCCACGCGGTCCTTGCTGCGCAGGGCCAGGCAGAAGTCGAACAACCTGGGCTGGCACTGGCGCAGCAGGCGCGCCAGCGCCACGGTGGCGCGCACGTCGGACAGCGCGTCGTGCGCCGCTTCGTGCGCCAGACCGTTGGCGGCGCTCAGGCGCTCCAGCTTGAAGGTGGTCAGACCGTCCTCGCCCTGCGGCCACTCGATGCCCTCGGGTCGCAAGGCGTGGGCGCAGCGCATCACGTCCAGCAGGTCCCAGCGGCTGCAACCGTCGCGCCACTCGCGGCCATAGGGCTCGATCAGGTTGCGCCAGAGCAGAAAGCGCGTCACCTCGTCGTCGAAGCGGATCGAGTTGTAGCCCACGCCGATGGTGCCCGGCTGGGCCAGCGCGGCGTGGATGCGGCGGGCAAATTCGTGCTCGGGCAGCCCCTTGGCGGCGCACTCCTGCGGCGTGATGCCGGTGATCAGGCAGGCCTCGGGCTCGGGCAGGCGGTCGGTCGGCGGCTGGCAGTACAGCACCAGCGGCTCGCCGATCTCGTTCAGCTCGGCATCGGTGCGCACGGCGGCGAACTGGGCCGGCCAGTCGCGGCGCGGGCGGGTGCCGAAGGTTTCGTAGTCGTGCCAGAGGAAAGTGGAGGCGCTCATGGGGTGGCAAGCATAATGGCCAGCCCGGCTGCGCGCCCCCTGGCGGGTGCGGGGCCTGATGCATCTTGGAACGATTGCTTTGTCCCACAGCATGCCGCCGCCACCTCCGACGGTTCATGATGGCGACATGAACACCCCCACCTTCGCCGCCGATCGCCGCGCGCACCATCTGATCGTGGGCGATGGCGTGGTCGGCCGCGCCACCGCACAGGCGCTGCACGCGCAGGGCCAGCAGGTGGTGCTGGCCAGCCGACATGCGCCGGCGGCAGGTGCCACCGAGGCCACCCACCTGACGGTCGACGCGCTGGACGCGCCTTCCCTGCGCCGTGCCGCCGAGGGCGCCAGCCACCTGTATCTGACGCTCGGCCTGGCCTATCGGATCGGCGTGTGGCAGCGCGACTGGCCGCGCATCATGCACAACGCCATCCAGGCGGCGCTGGCCAGCGGCGCGCGGCTGCTGTGGTTCGACAACGTCTACCTCTACGGCACACCGCTGCAGGTACCGATGCGGGAAAACCATCCGATCGATCCACCGTCGCACAAGGGCCGCGTGCGGGCGCGCCTGCTGGCCATGCTGCTGGAGGCTGAGGATCGCCATGGCCTGCGCTGGCTGGTGGCGCGCAGCGCCGACTTCTATGGCCCGGACGTGCGCCTGTCGATCCTGTACGCGGCCGCCATGGAGCGCCAGTTGCAAAGGCGCGCGGCATGGTGGCTGGGCGACCCCGACCGGCGCCACAGCTTCACCTACGTTCCGGACGCCGGCCGCGCGCTGGCGCGCCTGGCCCTGGATGACGGCACCTGGCAGCAAAGCTGGCACCTGCCCACCGCCAGCCCGGCACCGACGCCCCGCGAACTGCTGACCGAAAGCGCACGCCTGCTGGGGGCGCCCACCGAAGTGCGCGCCCTACCGGTGGCCCTGGTGCGCACGCTCGGGCTGGCCGTGCCGCTGCTGCGCGAAGTCGGTGAAATGCTTTACCAGAACCAGCAGGACTACGTCTTCAGCAGCGAGAAGTTCATGGCGCGCTACCCCGACTTTCGCATCACGCCCTACGCCGAGGGGCTGACGGCGATGATCGCCTCGCTGCGCCCCGCGGCGCGCACCTGAACCCACAAAAAAGCCCGCTGCGTGGCAGCGGGCTGGTCGGGTGAACGCAGGCTCGACCTCAGTCGGTGGCGATCTCTTCTTCCGGCTCGGCCGGCTCGGCGCCCCTGGCACGCTCCTTCTTCGGCAGCGGCGTGATGTCGAGCAGCACCTCGTCCTTGTCGTCCAGGTCCACCGTCAGGCGCCCGCCCTCGGTCAGGCGGCCGAACAACAGCTCGTCGGCCAGCGCCTTGCGGATGGTGTCCTGAATCAGGCGCTGCATCGGGCGCGCGCCCATGAGGGGATCGAAGCCCTTCTTGGCCAGGAATTTGCGCAGCTTGTCGGTGAAGGTGACTTCGACCTTCTTCTCGGCCAGCTGCTGCTCCAGCTGCAGCAGGAACTTGTCGACCACGCGCAGGATGACCTGCTCGTCCAGCGGCTTGAAGCTGACGATGGCGTCCAGGCGGTTGCGGAACTCGGGCGTGAACAGGCGCTTGATGTCGGCCATCTCGTCGCCTTGCTGGCGCTGGGTGGTGAAGCCGATGGTCGCCTTGTTCATGGTCTCGGCGCCCGCGTTGGTGGTCATGATGATGATGACGTTGCGGAAGTCGGCCTTGCGCCCGTTGTTGTCGGTCAGCGTGCCGTGGTCCATCACCTGCAGCAGCACGTTGAAGATGTCGGGGTGGGCTTTCTCAATTTCGTCGAGCAGCAGCACGCAGTGCGGCTTCTTGCTGATCGCCTCGGTCAGAAGGCCGCCCTGGTCGAAGCCGACATAGCCGGGCGGCGCGCCGATCAGGCGGCTGACGGCGTGGCGCTCCATGTACTCGGACATGTCGAAGCGGATCAGTTCGACCCCCATGATGAAGGCCAGCTGGCGCGCCGCCTCGGTTTTGCCGACGCCGGTGGGGCCGGAGAACAGGAAGCTGCCGATCGGCTTGTCGCCCTTGCCCAGGCCGGAGCGCGCCATCTTGACGGCAGCCGCCAGCACGTCGAGCGCCTGGTCCTGGCCGAACACCACGCTCTTGAGGTCGCGCTCGAGCGTCTGCAGCTTGCTGCGGTCGTCGTTGCTGACGCTGGCCGGCGGGATGCGTGCGATCTTGGCGACGATCTCTTCGATCTCGTGCTTGCCGATGGTTTTCTTGCGTTTGCTGGCCGCCGCGATGCGCTGGGCCGCGCCGGCTTCGTCGATCACGTCGATGGCCTTGTCGGGCAAATGGCGGTCGGTGATGTACTTGGCCGACAGCTCGGCCGCAGCCTGCAGCGCCGCGGTGGCGTACTTGACGGCATGGTGCTCCTCGAAGCGGCTCTTGAGGCCCTTGAGGATTTCGATGGTTTCAGCCACGCTCGGCTCCACCACATCGACCTTCTGGAAGCGCCGCGACAGCGCCGCGTCCTTCTCGAAGATGCCACGGTACTCGGTGAAGGTGGTGGCGCCAATGCACTTGAGCTGTCCGCTCGACAGTGCCGGCTTGAGCAGGTTGCTGGCATCCAGTGTGCCGCCGGAGGCCGCGCCGGCACCGATCAGGGTGTGGATCTCGTCGATGAACAGGATGGCGTTGGGCCGGTCCTTGAGGCTCTTGAGCACGCCCTTGAGACGCTGCTCGAAGTCGCCGCGGTACTTGGTGCCGGCCAGCAGCGCGCCCATGTCGAGCGCGTAGACGGTGGCGCCTTCCAGGATCTCGGGCACCGTGCCTTCGGTGATGCGCCAGGCCAGGCCTTCGGCGATGGCGGTCTTGCCGACACCCGCCTCGCCCACCAGCAGCGGGTTGTTCTTGCGCCGCCGGCACAGGATCTGGATGGTGCGCTCGACCTCGTAGTCGCGCCCGATCAGCGGATCGATCTTGCCGTCCCTGGCGAGCTGATTCAGGTTCTGCGTGAATTGCTCCAGCGGCGAGGCCTTCTCGCTCTTTTCGCTCGCCTCTTCGGCCTCGCCGGGGCTGGGCTGGCCTTCGGCAGGCTTGCTGGCCTCCGGCGTGTCGGTCTTGCGGATGCCGTGGGCGATGAAATTGACCACGTCCAGGCGGGTGACGCCCTGCTGGTGCAGGTAGTAGACGGCGTGCGAATCCTTCTCGCCGAAAATCGCCACCAGCACGTTGGCGCCGGTCACTTCCTTCTTGCCGTTGCCGGTGGACTGCACGTGCATGATGGCGCGCTGGATCACGCGCTGGAAGCCCAGCGTCGGCTGCGTGTCCACCTCGTCGCTGCCGGCGACCTGCGGCGTGTTGTCCTTGATGAAGTTGGTCAGCGACTTGCGCAGGTCATCGATGTTGGCCGCGCAGGCGCGCAGCACCTCGGCGGCGCTCGGGTTGTCCAGCAGGGCCAGCAGCAGGTGCTCGACGGTGATGAACTCATGGCGCTGCTGCCGGGCCTCGACAAAGGCCATGTGCAGACTGACTTCCAGTTCCTGGGCGATCATGGTGTGGTTCCTCTAGCACCTCAAGCTTACGACTTTCCCGAGGTTTTGACAGCGACAGTTGGGGGAAGTTCGGTGATATTCAACGGCATGGTCCGGCTCCTGCTTCGGTTCGTCTTCCAGGCGGCGCCGGCCCCAGGTGCCTATTCCACCGGCTCGCTGACGCACTGCAGCGGGTGCCCCGCCTGGCGCGCGGCGTCCAGCACCTGCTCGACCTTGGTCGCCGCCACATCCCGCGAATAGACGCCGCACACGCCGCGGCCGTCGAGGTGGATCTTGAGCATGATCTGGGTGGCGCTCTCGCGGTCCTTGCCGAAGAATTCCTGGATCACCACGACCACGAATTCCATCGGCGTGTAGTCGTCATTGAGCATCACCACCTGGTACATCTGCGGCGGCTTGACCTTCTGCGGCACCCGCTCGAGCACCACCTCGCCGCCACCTTCGGGTTGCCGAACGGGGGTGACGGGCCCCGGCAGGGCCGGGGAACGTGTCGGAGGAGTGCTCGCCATGAAAATGATTCTAATGAGCGCGCCTGCCCGCCGACGGGCGCAGGGCTTTCCGCGCCCGCCCGGACGGCGCCTCGGGTTGACAAGGGCAAAACCCTTCCCGCACACTTGCCGGCGGACGGAAGACATCAGGAGACAAGACATGCCCGAAGGAAAAGTCAAGTGGTTCAATGACCTGAAGGGTTTCGGCTTCATCGAGCCGGACGGCGGCGGGCCCGACGTGTTCGCACATTTCTCGGCCATCGACATGGACGGGTTCAAGACCCTGAAGGAAGGCGCGCGCGTCAGCTATGAAGTCAACCAGGGCCCCAAGGGCCTGCTGGCGACGCGGATTCGCACCGATCCGATGGCGGCGGTGCCCACGCCCCTGCCGAACGCCGGCGCGCTGCCCGACCAGGCGCCCCTGCCGCATTGACCGGCCAGCCGGTCACCTCCTCACCCCGATCCCGAGCCCGGCTCGGGATTTTTTTTGGGCCGGCGGCGCTCACATGTGATCGATCATCACCTGACCGAAGCCTGAGCAGCTGACCTGCACCGCGCCTTCCATCAGGCGGGCGAAGTCGTAGGTGACGCGCTTGCTCTGGATGGCCGCTTCCATGCTGGTGATGATCAGGTCGGCCGCCTCGGTCCAGCCCATGTGGCGCAGCATCATTTCGGCGCTGAGGATTTCGGAGCCGGGGTTGACGTAGTCCTTGCCGGCGTACTTGGGCGCCGTGCCGTGGGTGGCTTCGAAGCAGGCCACGCTGTCGCTCAGGTTGGCGCCCGGCGCGATGCCGATGCCACCCACCTGCGCCGCCAGCGCGTCGCTGATGTAGTCGCCGTTAAGGTTCAGCGTGGCGATCACCGAATACTCGGCCGGACGCAGCAGGATCTGCTGCAGGAAGGCATCGGCGATGGCGTCCTTGACGACGATGTTGCGGCCCGTCTTCGGGTTCCTGAACTGGCACCACGGCCCGCCGTCCAGCAGTTCGGCCCCGAATTCGCGCTGCGCCAGCGCGTAACCCCAGTCACGGAAGCCCCCTTCGGTGTGCTTCATGATGTTGCCCTTGTGCACCAGGGTGACGCTGGGCCTGTCGTTGTCGATGGCGTACTGGATGGCCTTGCGCACCAGGCGTTCGGTGCCTTCGATCGACACCGGCTTGACGCCGATGCCGGAGGTGGCCGGAAAGCGGATCTTGGCCACACCCATGTCCTCGACCAGGAACTTGATGAGCTGCTGCGCCTTGGCGCTCCTGGCCTCCCATTCGATGCCGGCGTAGATGTCCTCGCTGTTCTCGCGAAAGATCACCATGTCGACCTTCTCCGGCTCCTTCACCGGCGAGGGCACGCCCTTGAAGTAGCGCACCGGGCGCAGGCAGACGTACAGATCGAGCTCCTGGCGCAGCGCCACGTTGAGCGAGCGGATGCCGCCGCCGACCGGGGTGGTCAGCGGCCCCTTGATGGAGACCACGTACTCCTTGAGCGCCGCCAGCGTCTCTTCGGGCAGCCAGACGTCGGGGCCGTAGACACGGGTGGATTTCTCGCCCGCATACACCTCCATCCAGTGGATCCTGCGCCGCCCGCCATAGCACCTGGCCACCGCGGCATCCACCACCTTGATCATCACCGGCGTGATGTCCACGCCCGTGCCGTCACCTTCGATGAAGGGGATGATGGGCTGGTCCGGAACGTTGAGCGAGCCATCGGCGTTGACGGTGATCTTCTGTCCGCCGGCAGGCACCTGGATGTGCTGGTACATGGATGGGTTCTCCAAGGTTGATGGGCCAGCCTGGGCGCGCACGCCGGCTGGCATGGCGCTCGGGGCGGAATCGATTCTAGTGTGGTGCGCCGCTATGGCTTGTGCTTTCAGAGACCCCAGAAGGCGTCCAGGCAAGGCGCAGCCCGCAGCCCATGGCAGATCCCTTGGCAAGGGCTGCAACGCGGCATGGGCGCCTTCCGTGGGCTCCCTTTGGGCGAGCCGCTGAGCGACTGCCTGCGGCGTTGCGCCCGCTTGAAAGGCGCACGCATTGCTGCGCGTGCGCGACTTGCATCGAGCCGCTCAGCGACGCGCTGAAAGTGCAAGCCATAGCGGCGCACCACACCAACCACCGCCTTGCGGCGCACGCCAGGGCAAAGCGCGTGGCGGCGACAATGCGCGCTGGACGCCGGCGCGGGCCCCACCTTCGGGTCGCCGCCGACGCCCGACCCCTTGTTCCCATCCCCGCTGTCGCCATGCCCGTTCTCGCCTGCCGCCCCCTGCACCTGCTCATGCTGGCCCTGTCCTGCTCGGCCGCGCTCGCCCAGCGCGCGCCGACCGGTCAACCGCAACTGGACCTGCCGCGCACCACGCTCACGGCCGGCATGCACCGCATCGAGGTGCAGCTGGCCAGCACGCCGGTGCAGCGCCAGATCGGCCTGATGCACCGCCAGAGCATGCCGGCGCACGAGGGCATGCTGTTCACCTTCGACGAGCCGGGCGTGCAGTGCTTCTGGATGAAGAACACGCTGATCCCTCTCACCGCCGCCTTCGTGGCCGACGACGGCACCATCGTCAACCTGGCCGACATGAAGCCGCTGGATGAAAGCAGCCATTGCTCGGCCAGGCCGGTGCGCTACGTGCTGGAGATGAACCAAGGCTGGTTCGCCCAACGCCACCTGAAGGCCGGACACCGCCTGGGCGGCGGGCCGTTCAGCAAACCGGCGGCGCGCTGAGGCCACGCCGCATCGGTTCCGGCACCGCGGCGCGCCCTGCATGAGCAAGGCGCAAGCCGCCCAAGGCAGGAAGGCGACGCGCCCGAAAAGCTGGTTCAGCGTTGCCACAGCTATCATTTCGATAGCTTGCGGCGCATGCTGCGCCTGACCCGAGGCCAGAAAAGGCCAATACCCCAACGAACACCCTGGGCGCCGCCTGCGGCCGCTGCCGCGCAAAAAATTGGGGCGCGGTGAGTCCACCGCGCCCGGGTCCGCTGCGCCGCCGCCACGGCGGCGCAGCGCACCTGGTGGTCTCAGCCGACCAGCGCCGCCAGCGCCTGGTTGAAGGTGGCGCTGGGGCGCATCACCTGCGCCAGCTTGGCCGTGTCGGGCATGTAGTAGCCGCCGATGTCGACCGCCTGGCCCTGGATGTCGGTGAGTTCCTGCACGATCCTGGCCTCGTTGTCGGTCAGCGTCTTGGCCAGCGCCGCGAACTTGGCCGCCAGCTCGGCGTCCTCGGTCTGCGCCGCCAGCGCCTGCGCCCAGTACATGGCCAGGTAGAAGTGGCTGCCGCGGTTGTCCAGCTGACCGGTGCGCGGGCTGGGACCCTTGTTGTTGTCCAGCAGCTTGCCGGTGGCGGCGTCCAGCGTCTTGGCCAGCAGCTTGGCGCGGGGGTTGTTGTTTTTGATGCCCAGATCTTCCAGGCTCACGGCCAGGGCCAGGAACTCGCCCAGGCTGTCCCAGCGCAGGTGGTTTTCCTCCACCAGCTGCTGCACGTGCTTGGGCGCCGAGCCGCCGGCGCCGGTTTCGTACATGCCGCCGCCGGCCATCAGCGGCACGATGGACAGCATCTTGGCGCTGGTGCCCAGCTCCATGATGGGGAACAGGTCGGTCAGGTAGTCGCGCAGGATGTTGCCGGTGGCGCTGATGGTGTCCAGGCCGCGGATCACCCGCTCCAGCGTGTAGCGCATGGCACGCACCTGGCTCATGATTTCGATCTGCAGGCCGCTGGTGTCGTGCTCGTGCAGGTACATCTTGACCTTGGTGATGAGCTGCGCCTCGTGCGGACGGTACGGGTCAAGCCAGAACACCACCGGCATGCCCGACTGGCGCGCGCGCGTGACGGCGAGCTTGACCCAGTCGCGGATCGGCGCGTCCTTGACCTGGCACATGCGCCAGATGTCGCCGGCCTCGACGTTCTGGCTCATCAGCACCTCGCCGGTGTTCAGGTCGGTGATGTTGGCCACGCCGTCCTCGGGGATCTCGAAGGTCTTGTCGTGGCTGCCGTATTCCTCGGCCTGCTGCGCCATCAGGCCGACGTTGGGCACCGTGCCCATGGTCTTGGGATCGAAGGCGCCATGCCACTTGCAGAAGTTGATCATCTCCTGGTAGATGCGGGCGAAGGTCGATTCGGGCATCACGGCCTTGACGTCCTTGAGGCGCCCGTTGGCATCCCACATCTTGCCGCCGTTGCGGATCATGGCCGGCATCGAGGCGTCGACGATCACGTCGTTGGGAGAGTGGAAGTTGGTGATGCCCTTGGCCGAATCGACCATGGCGAGCTCGGGGCGGTGCTCGTGGCAGGCGTGCAGGTCGCGCTTGATCTCGTCCTGCAGGCTCTGCGGCAGGGTGGCGATCTTGTTGTACAGGTCGACCATGCCGTTGTTGACGTTCACGCCCAGCTCGTCGAACAGCTTCTGGTGCTTGGCAAACGCATCCTTGTAGAAGATCTTCACGCAGTGGCCAAAGACGATGGGGTGGCTGACCTTCATCATGGTGGCCTTGACGTGCAACGAGAACATCACGCCGGTCTTGCGCGCGTCCTCGATCTCCTTTTCATAGAATTCCACCAGGGCCTTCTTGCTCATGAACATGGAGTCGATCACCTCGCGGTCCTGCAGGCTGACCTTGGGCTTCAGGACGATGGTCTTGCCGGACTTGGTGAGCAGCTCCATCTTCACGTCGCGCGCCTTGTCCAGCGTCATGGACTTTTCGCCGTGGTAGAAGTCACCGCCGTGCATGTGCGAGACGTGCGAGCGCGAGGCCTGGCTCCACTCGGCCATGCTGTGCGGGTTCTTGCGCGCAAATTCCTTGACGGCGCGCGGCGCGCGGCGGTCGGAATTGCCTTCGCGCAGCACCGGGTTGACGGCGCTGCCGATGCACTTGTTGTAGCGCGCCCGGATCTCCTTTTCCTTGTCGTCCTTGGGGTTCTCCGGAAAGTCGGGGATCTTGTAGCCCTTGCCCTGCAGCTCGGCGATGGCCGCCTTGAGCTGCGCCACCGAGGCGCTGATGTTGGGCAGCTTGATGATGTTGGCCTCGGGCTTGAGCGTCAGCTTGCCCAGCTCGCTCAGGTTGTCGGGCACGCGCTGGGCCTCGCTCAGGCAGTCCGGAAACTGCCCCAGGATGCGCCCGGCCACCGAGATGTCGCTGGTGTCGACCTGAATGCCGGCCTGCGCCGCAAACGCGCTCACGACAGGCAGCAGCGACGCGGTCGCCAGCAGCGGCGCCTCGTCGGTCAGGGTGTAGACGATGGTGGGGGACTTGTCGCTCATGAGGGTATCTCCGATGGTCGTTGTCGGCATGCCGCGCCGTCACGCGGGTAGCGTGCGCGCGGCATGGTCGCATGCCTTCCTGACACGGCGCTCACAGAGCACCGCTGCCGGTTGCGGGGCGTATTCTGGCAAATGGCCACAGTGCGCCTGCTGGCCGAAGTCAAAAAAACAAAAGGCCACCGGGGTGGTGGCCTGGGTGTGGCGCCGGTGCGTACCGCGCCGGCTCGGTGCCGCGATCAGCCGAAGTTGCGGGCCGCGAAGTCCCAGTTGACCAGCTTGTCGAGGAAGGTCTCGACGAACTTGGGGCGCAGGTTGCGGTAGTCGATGTAGTAGGCGTGCTCCCACACGTCCACCGTGAGCAGGGCCTTGTCGGCCGTGGTCAGGGGCGTGCCGGCGGCGCCGGTGTTGACGATGTCCACGCTGCCGTCGGCCTTCTTGACCAGCCAGGTCCAGCCGGAGCCGAAGTTGCCCACGGCGGATTTGACGAAGGCCTCCTTGAAGGCGGCGTAACTGCCCCACTTGGCGGCCATGGCCGCGGCCAGCGCGCCGCTCGGCTCGCCGCCGCCGTTGGGCTTCATGCAGTTCCAGAAGAAGGTGTGGTTCCAGACCTGGGCGGCGTTGTTGTAGATGCCGCCGCTGGACTTCCTGACGATGTCTTCCAGCGTCATGCTCTCGAACTCGGTGCCCTTTTGCAGGTTGTTCAGGTTCACCACGTAGGCGTTGTGGTGCTTGCCGTGGTGGTACTCCAGCGTTTCCTGGCTGTAGTGCGGGGCCAGGGCGTCGATGGCGTAGGGCAGCGGCGGCAGGGTGTGTTCCATGTGGGTTCTCCTTGAGTTCGTGGGTGGCAATGGATGGGCGCCTGGGCCAGGGGCCGGCGCGCGGCAACGGTCGATTGTAGGAAGTCAGCCCGATCGGCGCCCGCGCACCGTCAGATCGACCCTGCCGTCCGCCAGGGTGGCGGCCAGCGCCTGGCCGTCGTGCGTCTGGGCGGCGCGGGTGACGGGCCGGCCCTGGGCGTCCTCCAGCCAGGCGTAGCCGCGCTCCAGCACCAGCCGTGGATCGAGCAGCGACAGCCGCAGGGCGGCGCGCTGCAGGCGCTCGTCGGCGCTGCCCAGTTGGCGCGCCAGCGCGGCGGGCAGGCGTTCGGCCAGGCGCTGCAGGCGCGCGCCCTCGGCCGCCTGCGGTGCCGTCAGGCTGCGCGGCAGGCGCGCCGCCAGCGTCTGCCAGCGGGCCCGCTCGCGCTCCAGGCGCAGCGCCTGGGCGTGCTGCAGCCGCTGCTGCAGTTGCGCCAGTCGCACCCGCTCGGCCGCCACCGCCTGCGACGGGCGCGCCAGGTGGGCGTTCAGCCAGTCCAGGCGCTGCGCCTCGGCGTCGAGCCGGTGACGCAGCCCGCGCTGCAGGCGTTCGGCCCGCGCCTGCAGCTCGGCCAGCCACTGCGCCTGCGGCGCGCCCACCAGTTCGGCCGCCGCCGTGGGCGTGGGCGCCCGCAGGTCGGCCACGAAGTCGGCGATGGTGAAGTCGGTTTCATGGCCGACGCCGCTGACCACCGGCACCGGGCTGGCGGCGATGGTGCGCGCCAGCGGCTCGTCGTTGAAAGCCCACAGGTCCTCGATCGAGCCGCCGCCGCGCACCAGCAGGATGAGGTCGATCGGCGGCGCCCCCGCGTTGCGTGCCAGATTGGCCTGCGGCGCTTGTCCAGACTGCGCCAGCAGATACAGTTTTTGTAGCGCCTGGGACAGCTCGGCCGGCGCCCCGGCGCCCTGCACCGCCGCCGGCACCAGCAACACCGGGATGTGCGGCACGCGGCGCGCCAGGGTGCTGAGCACGTCGTGCAGGGCGGCGGCGCCGCGCGACGTCACCAGGCCGATGCCGCGCGGCAGCGCCGGCAGCGGGCGCTTGCGGGCGGGGTCGAACAGACCCTCGGCCTGCAGCCGCGCCTTCAGCCGCAGGAACTGCTCGAACAGCGCGCCCTGGCCGGCGCGCTGCATGGTTTCCACCACCAGTTGCAGGTCGCCGCGCGGCTCGTACACCGTCAGGCGCCCGCGCAGCTCGACCGCGTCACCCTCGCGCGGCACGAAGTCCAGCAGCCCGGCGGCGCGGCGGAACATGGCGCAGCGCAGCTGGCCGGTGTCGTCCTTGAGCGCAAAATAACAGTGCCCGCTGGAAGCGCGCGTGAAGCCCGACACCTCGCCGCGCACCGCCACCGGGTTCAAGCGCGCCTGCAACAGGTCCGCCACGGCTCGCGCCAGCGCCCCAACCGCCCAGACGCGCGGCGCCAATGCTGGCGCTGCCGGTTCAAACCCAGTATTCATGCGCTCTGGCGGCCGATTCCGGGGCCCAGGCCGCGCCAGTACTCCACAGCGCGGCGCCCGCCCCCATCAGCCTCGGGCCACCCGCCGAAAACCACGAGAGATCGGTGCAAGCCATTGATTTCAAACACAATTTTCTTGATGCTGCGACGCACAATCGGTCACAATCGTGGCGGCCGCAGCTGGAACGGGCCAGACCGGGCGAATATTCCACAAAGTTATCCACAACATCGGTAGTTACCCGGACGTGCCGTCGGTTCACCACGCTGCCGGGGCCTGGTCGCGCGGCTGGCGCTTGGGGCACACGGGCTGCGCCATAATCGCCTGCACTCTTTTTTCCGACACTGCGGGCCGCGCCTGCGCCCGAGAAAGCACCCCTTGCTGTCGATCATACAAGCCGCCGGCTGGCCGATCTGGCCGCTCATCCTGTGTTCGATCCTGGCGCTGGCCTTCGCCATCGAGCGCTTCGTCCAGTTGCAGAGCCGCCGCGTGCTGGGTGCCCAGCTGGTGGACGAAGCCATCGGCGTCTCGCGCGAAAGCGTGCCGCCGCCCGACATGGTGCGCCAGCTGGAGCTGCACAGCGCCCTGGGCGAGGTGCTGGCGGCCGGCTGGCGCGCCATCAACGCCAATCCCCGTTGCAGCCCGGAAGAAATGCGCGCCGCCATGGAAGCCGCCGGCCGCCAGGTGGCGCACCGGCTGGAGCGCTACCTGCCGGCGCTGGCCACCATCGCCTCGGCGGCGCCGCTGCTGGGTCTGCTGGGCACGGTGATCGGCATGATCGAGATCTTCGGCTCGCAGGCGCCGGCCGGTTCGCTGTCCGGTGGCAACCCGGCGCAGCTGGCGCACGGCATCTCGGTGGCGCTGTACAACACCGCGTTCGGCCTGATCGTGGCGATCCCGGCGCTGATCCTGTGGCGCTACTTCCGCGCCCGCGTGGACGGCTACGTGCTGGAGCTGGAGCTGGCCGCCGAGCGCTTTGCGCGCCACCTGGAGCCGCTGTGCCCCGGCCGCGCCGCCGATGCCGGAGCCGGGCGATGAAGTTCCGCCCGCACCCGCCCGAGGAACCGGAGGTCAACCTGATCCCGTTCATCGACGTGCTGCTGGTGATCCTGATCTTTCTGATGCTCACCACCACCTACAGCAAGTTCACCGAACTGCAGGTGACGCTGCCGGTGGCCGACGCCGACGCCTCGCGCGAACGGCCCAAGGAAATCGTGGTGGCGGTCGCCGCCGACGGCCGCTACGCCGTCAACCGCCAGCCGCTGGAAGCCCGCAGCGTCGACGCCGTGGCGCGTGCCCTGCGCGCCCTGGCCGGCAAGGACAGCGTGCTCATCATCAGCGCCGACGCCACCGCCCCGGTGCAGGCGGTGGTGACGGTGATGGACGCGGCGCGCCGCGAGGGCCTGACGCAGATCACCTTTGCCGCCCAGAGCGGGGGCAGGTGACGGCCCCTGCCGGCGCTATGCTGCGCCTGCCGCCGCGCGCTGCGCACAGCCGCCGCTCGCCGCGAGCTTGAAAGAAGGCCACCCTTGCCCGCTTTGCACACCCGAACATCGCCGCTCTGCGTCGCCCGGCCTTGCCATGGCAGCGTGCGGCGCCTCGCGCGGGTGCGTGGCGGCGCGCCCTGCGGGCCTGGCCGGCCCGTGGTCAACCGCTGACCCGATGCTGCGCGCCTTCATCGAACGCCGCCTGCGCGCCGCCTGGCAGCGGCGCGGGGTGCTGGCGCGCCTGCTGTGGCCGCTGTCGCGGCTGTACGGGGCGCTGGCGGCGCACCGGCGCCGGCGCTACCTGAGCGGCGCCCTGCCCGTGGCGCGGCTGCCGGCGCCGGTGATCGTGGTCGGCAACGTGATCGTCGGCGGCGCCGGCAAGACCCCGACCACGCTGGCCCTGGTGGCGCACCTGCAGGCGCGCGGCTGGCGGCCCGGCATCGTCTCGCGCGGCCACGGCCGCGCCAGCGACGACTGCCGCGCCGTGCAGCCCGACAGCGACCCGCGCGAGGTCGGCGACGAGCCGCTGCTGCTGCGCCGGCGCGCCGGCGTGCCGGTGTTCGTGGCGCGCCAGCGCGCCCAGGCCGGCCGCGCCCTGCTGGCGGCGCACCCGGACACCGACGTCCTGGTCTGCGACGACGGGCTGCAGCACCTGGCCCTGGCGCGCGACCTGGAGGTGGTGGTGTTCGACGCCCGCGGCTGCGGCAACCACTGGCTGCTGCCGGCCGGGCCCCTGCGCGAGCCGTGGCCGCGCAGCCCTGCGCGCGAGCCCGGGCCGGGCAGCCCTGTCGATCCGCGCGAACCCGGGCCGCGCCCGGCCGAGTTGGTGCTGTGGACCGAGCCGCCCGCCCCCGACCAGGCCCCCGCGCCGGCCGCCTTCGGCGCCACCCGCGCGCTGGCCGAGCACGCCCTGCGTGCCGATGGCGGTAGGCAGCCGCTGGCCGATCTGCGCGGCCAGCCGCTGACCGCGCTGGCCGGCATCGCACGGCCCGAGGCCTTCTTTGCCATGCTGCGCGCCGCCGGCCTGACCCTGACCGACACCCTGGCCCTGCCCGATCACTACGATTTTGATAGTTGCTCGCGCTTGCTGGACGGGCGCCAGAACCTGATTTGCACCGAAAAAGACGCGGTCAAACTGTGGCGCCACCGCCCCGACGCGCTGGCCGTGCCGCTGCGCCTGCAGGTGCCGGCAGCGTTCTTCGCCGCGCTCGACGAGCGGCTGGCCGCGCGCGGCTATCATCCCGCCAGCCGGGCCGACCGGCCCACCGCCGCGCCATGAAAAACCACCTGTTCCTGCTGGGCGCCATCGTCGCCGAAGTCGTCGCCACCAGCGCGCTCAAGGCCAGCGACGGCCTGTCGCGCGGCGGGCCGACGGCGCTGGTGGTGATCGGCTATGCGCTGGCGTTCTGGCTGCTGTCGCTGACGCTGCGCACCATCCCGGTCGGCATCGCCTACGCCACCTGGTCGGGCCTGGGCATGGTGCTGATCGCCCTGGCCGGCTGGTGGCTGTATGGCCAGCGGCTGGACGGCTGGGCGCTGCTGGGCATGGCGCTGGTCGTGGCCGGGGTGCTGGTCATGAACCTGCTGTCTCCCTCCTCTGCCCACTGATCGGATCACCATGGACCCCAAGCTGCTCGAACTGCTGGTCTGCCCCGTCACCAAAGGCCCGCTGGACCACGACCGTGAAAAATCCGAGTTGATCTCACGCTCGGCCCGCCTGGCCTACCCGATCCGCGATGGCATCCCCATCATGCTGGAAGCCGAGGCGCGCGCCCTCAGCGACGACGAACTGGCCGCGCTGCCACCGCGCACGCCGCTGGTGGGCTGATCTGCTGGACGCCCCATGGCAGCCACGCTGAGCACGGTGCGCGCGCTCATCTATTGGGAGTACGCCAAGTTGATCGCGGGGGAGGCGGTAGGACAACGTGATGCGTTCCGGTTCGTCAACCACACCTTCCGTCGGCTGCTCGAGCAGCGCATCAGTCCCAGTGCGATCCTGCGAGAGAACCAAGCGCTTTTCCGCGCCGGCGAAGTCTGCGTCTATTGCGGTGCCACGGAACAACTTCAGTGGGATCACATCGTGCCGCTGGCACTCGGCGGTCCCGACCATTTCGACAACCTGGTACGCGCCTGCTCGCACTGCAATCGAACCAAGGCGGACCGCGATCCCTACCGATGGTATGCGTCGCGCAAGGAGATCGACCGCATACCCCGGCTGGTTCTGGGCAAGTTCCTCAAACTGGTGTTTGCCGAGTACGACCGACGCGGGATGCTGGATGACCCCGCATTCATGCAAGAGCACCGGATTGAGCGCATCACACTGAGCACCGTTTTCACCCTCACCCCGTGAATCCGCCCATGCCGTTCACCGTCCTCATCCCCGCCCGGCTGGCCTCGACCCGGCTGCCGAACAAGCCACTGGCCGACATCGCTGGCAAGCCGATGATCGTGCGGGTGGCCGAGCGCGCCGAGCGCTCGGGCGCGGCGCAGGTGGTGGTGGCGGCCGATGCGCCCGAGATCCTGCACGCCTGCGCCGCCCACGGCGTGCGCGCCATCGCCACGCGCGCCGATCACGCCAGTGGCAGCGACCGCCTGGCCGAAGCCTGCGCACTGCTGGGTCTGGACGGCGACGACGTGGTGGTCAACGTACAGGGCGACGAGCCGCTGATCGACCCGGCGCTCATCGATGCCGTCGCCGCTTTGTTGAGCAGTTCGCCTGTCGCTCGCATGGGGACTGCGGCACACGCTATCGAAAACGTAGCTGATTTCCTGAACCCGAACGTCGTCAAGGTGGTGACCGACGCCCAGGGGCTGGCGCTCACGTTCTCGCGCGCGCCGCTGCCCTGGTGGCGCGACGGCTTTGCCGGCGGCGTCACGGCCTTGCCGGCGCAGCCGGCGCCGCTGCGCCACATCGGCCTGTACAGCTACCGCGCCGGCTTTCTGCGGGCCTTCGCCAGCCTGGCGCCGGCGCCGCTGGAGCAATGCGAGGCGCTGGAGCAGCTGCGTGCGCTCTGGCACGGCCACCGCATCGCCGTGCATGTGACGGCCCAGGCGCCCGGCCCCGGCGTCGACACGCCCGAGGACCTGGCGCGCGTGCGGGCCCTGCTGGCGAGCGGTGCGGGCTGAGCGCGCCCGCTCCCTAAGCTATTCAAACCATAGCTGCCGACGCTTGCCAGACAAGGCATGAGGCCGGATGTGGCAGGACAACCCCGAGCACGGCCGGGCACCCAGCCTACGGCTTGGCGTTCAAGAAGAGAACCTGTGACCCCGGCTGCGCCGACATGACGAAGCGCAGCCGGGGGCGAGCGTCATGAATCATGTTGGACCAGGTTGATAGCAAGTTCGTGTATCAGGCGAGCCCAAGGCCGGCACGCCTTGTCTGTAAGCCGGCCACAAGGCCCCGCGTGCTATTCTCGAACGCAACCCGTTCCGGCCCGGCCCCTTGTGGCCATGCGCGCCGGTCTTTCCCCTCCCACGGACACACAGAGGAGCACGATGAGACTGATCCTGTTGGGCGCCCCCGGCGCCGGCAAGGGCACGCAAGCGGCCTTCATCTGCCAGAAGTACGGCATCCCGCAGATCTCCACCGGCGACATGCTGCGCGCCGCGGTCAAGGCCGGCACACCGCTAGGCCTGCAGGCCAAGGGCGTGATGGAGTCGGGCGGCCTGGTCAGTGACGAACTCATCATCAACCTGGTCAAGGAGCGCATCGCCCAGCCCGATTGCGCGAGCGGCTTTCTGTTCGACGGCTTTCCGCGCACCATCCCGCAGGCCGAGGCCATGAAAGCCGCCGGCGTCAAGCTGGACTACGTGCTGGAGATCGACGTGCCGTTCGACGCCATCATCGAGCGCATGAGCGGCCGCCGCAGCCACCCGGCCTCGGGCCGCACCTACCACGTCAAGTTCAACCCGCCCAAGGTCGAGGGCAAGGACGACGTCACCGGCGAGCCGTTGGTGCAGCGCGACGACGACAAGGAAGAAACCGTGCGCAAGCGCCTGGACGTCTACAGCCAGCAGACGCGCCCGCTGGTCGACTACTACGGCGACTGGGCCCGGCGCGAGCCCGCCGCCGCGCCCAAGTACCGCCAGATCAGCGGCACCGGCACGGTGGAAGAAATCACCGCCCGCGCCTTGGCGGCGCTGGCCAGCTGATGCGCCGAGTTGGCGTTCCTGGGGGCAGCCCCATCCGCGTCCGCTGAGCCACCGCCTGCCCTCACCGAAGCGGCGCCCGCCCTGGCGCCGCATTTTTTTTGCCGCGTCCTGGGCGTGCGGCGTCACCGCTCTGAGGCTCAGAACGGCTTGCCCAGATCGATCGTCCAGTAGTAGCCGTACTGGGTGCTGGCGTTGTAGCGGCAGGCGCCGCCCACATGCACGTAGGTGGCGCTCATCATGGCCTGACAGTGGCCGGGGCTGTTCACCCATTGGCTGACGGTGGCCGCGACGCTCGCGTTGCCAGCCGCAATGTTTTCCGCCAGGGCTTGCCAGACATAGCCAGCCGCGTCGACCCGCTGCGCCATGTTGCTGCCGTTCGAGCCCGTGTGACTGAAGAAATTGTGGGTCGCCATGTCGGTCGAGTGCGCCGCGGCGGCATGCGCCAATAGCGCGTTCCAGCTCAGCGCCGCCGCAGCCGGCATGGCCGTCCCACCGCAGCTGCGCGCCGTGGCGCGCACGGCATTGATGGCGCTCAGCAACTCGTTCATGTCGCCGCACGCACTGACCGGTGATGGTGCTGGTGCTGGCGCAGGCGCAGGCGCAGGCGCAGGCGCAGGTGCGGGTGCGGGTGCGGGTGCGGGTGCGGGTGCGGGTGCGGGTGCGGGTGCGGGTGCGGGTGCAGGCGCAGG
>Ga0209096_1000579_pt1 | contig 47797 bp, 34 predicted proteins | sample AD_UKC034_MetaG_FD_184407 | JGI IMG/M metagenome (GOLD analysis project Ga0209096, IMG submission 184407) | Active sludge microbial communities of municipal wastewater-treating anaerobic digesters from USA - AD_UKC034_MetaG (SPAdes) (version 2) | ecosystem: Engineered > Bioreactor > Anaerobic >...
CCAGTTTGAGTACATGGAGCGGGCCATCGCGAAAATGAAAATCGTCATCCCGCTGACCCTGCTGACCATCTTCCTGCTGCTCTACCTGAATTTCCGCCGGCTGACGGAAACCCTCATCGTCATGCTCTCGGTGCCCTTCGCCCTGGTCGGCGGCGTCTGGCTGATGTGGCTGCTCGGCTACAACTTCTCCGTTGCCGTTGCCGTCGGCTTCATCGCCCTGGCCGGCGTGGCGGCGGAGACCGGCGTGGTCATGCTGATCTACCTCGACCACGCCTGGCAGGCCGCGCAGGAAAAGTCAGTCGCCGCGGGACGGCGGGCGGGGCCGGCCGAGCTCTACGCCGCGGTGATGGAGGGCGCGGTGGAGCGCGTGCGGCCGAAGATGATGACCGTGGTCGCCATCATGGCGGGCCTCCTGCCCATCATGTGGGGCAGCGGCACCGGCTCGGAGGTGATGCGCCGCATCGCCGCGCCGATGGTCGGCGGCATGATCTCCTCGACGCTCCTGACGCTGATCGTCATCCCGGCGATCTATGCGCTGGTGAAGCAGCGGCGCCTGGCGGCGGCCTGATCCGGCACTGCTACTTCCGTTTCGTGCGGCCGCGCGATTTCCCGGACTGTTTGGCCATGGCGTCCATCGCCGCAGCCAGGCGGCCTTCCTCATGCGCCTTGCCGGTCTTCGGCGCTTCGGCGACGGCATCGGCGCGTTCGGGCAGCGTGCCGAGCGGGGCCACTTCGAGGCGCTTGCCCCTGGCGTCGCGGCGGCGCGCGACGATGCGGTAGGAGAAGCCCGCCGAAGAGGTCCCCTTCTGCAGCTCGCGCACTTCGAATCCGCCGGCGGTCTTGCGGTGGACGTAGAGGCCGTTGCAGTCGCCCTCCGGCGTGAGGAAGACGTGGTAGTCCCCGGCCTTCACCAGCTTTGCGAAATCCGCTTCCAGCTCGATCGCGGCGCGCCCGCCGGAGAGCTTGCCGCGGCCGAAATCCTCGAACCAGTTTTCCGGTGACTCGACGCAATACAGGCGCCGGTGCGTGCCGTCCGGATGCGGCACGACCGCCGACTTGTGGCCGATGACCGTAAAGTCGCCCTGCACCTGGACGTTGCCGAAGAACAGGCCGGCGAACAACGGTGAGACGGGAACGAAGGGCGGCGGCACGACCGGGGTCGTGGCGGTCTGGCGGGCGATGCCGACGACGCCGTGGCCGGGGCTGCCGATGCCCATGACGCCGGCGCCCGAGACGGCGTTGCTCATCGTCATGCCGCGCACGCCGAAGCCGGTGCGCGAGATGCCGTCGACGCCGATGGCGAACAGGGTGCGGCCGGTCACCCCCGACTGCGGGAAGCGTCCGCGCACGTTGTGGCCGAGCACGCCGAATCCGCCCTGCACCGTGCCGCGCACCGCGGTGCTGATGCCCGGCACGTCGCGCGTGTCGATGCAGGTGGCGTCGACGCCGAGGCCGGCGAAGCTTTCGGCGTGGATGGCCGCGCTTCCGGCCGAGCCCGCGAGGACCGCGGTGCCCTTGAAGGCGCCGGCGACGATGCCGGTGCCGCTGAGGTTCTGGACGTTCAGGCCGGCCTCGCTGGCCGGGGTGATGGACTGGATCTTCGTTTCCTTGGTCGCGTTGTCGGCTTGGCCGAGCAACAACGGATTGCCGTTTGCCATGATGGTCCCCGTGCATGGCGGGTGAGCCGGCCCGACCGGTTGATGATGTTTTGTTATTGTGGGCGCACCTTATCATGCCGCCGGCAATATCCCAAGTGGATCGATGCCGGGGCTGCGCGCCGGCCACCGCGCCTGCAATTGCCCGGGCGTTGGCCTTAGAATCCCTGTAACGACGCCGGCGGCGATGCCCGCCGATCCCATGAGGAGACCACCATGCGTAACACAATCCGACTGATCCCCCTGCTGATCGTCCTGCTTGCCGGCTGCGCCACCGTGACCAACCCGGTGACCGGGCAGCGCGAGGTCACGGTGATGGATGAGCGCAGCGAGATCGCCGAGGGCAAAAAGGCGCACGAGGAGGTGCTGCAGGAGTACGGCGTCTACGCGAACCCGCGTGTTCAGGCCTATGTGAACGACCTCGGCCAGCGTCTGGCGAAGCAATCGCACCGCAGGAACCTGGAGTGGCACTTCACGGTGCTGGACAGCCCGGAGGTGAACGCCTTCGCCCTGCCCGGCGGCTACGTCTACGTCACGCGCGGCCTGCTCGCCTACATGGAGAGCGAGGCCGACCTGGCCGGCGTCATCGGCCACGAGATCGGCCACGTCAGCGCCCGCCACGGCGCCCAGCGCGCCACGCGGCAGCAGACGGCCGGCCTCGGCGTGCTCGCCGCCACGCTACTCGGCGCCGTGCTGGAGGCGAAGGGCGTGGGCGGCGCCACCGACATCGCCGGCACGCTGTCGCAGGGCGTCGCCGCCGGCTACATCGCCTCCTACAGCCGCGACCAGGAGACGCAGGCCGACCAGCTCGGCGCCGAATACCTGGCGCGCAACAACTACGACCCGAAGAACATGATCGACGTCATCCGCGTGCTGAAGAGCCAGGAGCAGTACGCCGCCGACGCGGCGCGCGCCGAGGGCCGCGCCGCGCCGGCCGGCGGCGGCTGGCTGGCCTCGCACCCGAGCAACGACAAGCGCCTGCAGGACATCGCCCGCTTTGCCGCCCAGTACAAGGGCAAGTACGGCGACGAGGGACGCACGCGTTTTCTTCAGGCCATCGACGGCATGACCTTCGGCGAGAGCCGCGAGCAGGGCGTCACGCGCGGGCGGAACTTCTACCACGAGCCGTTCGGCATCGCGCTGACGGCGCCGCCGGGCTGGCGCGTGCAGAATTCCTCGGAGGCGGTGCTGCTGGCGAACGGCGCCGGCGATGCCGGCCTGATCGTGCAGGTGGCACCGCCGAAGGCCGGCGGCACGCCGGAGGACATCGTCCGCAATCTGAAGCTGGAACAGGGGCGCACGGAGCGCCTTACGCTGGGCGGCTTCGCGGCCATTCATTTCGCCGGCGTCGTGCGCAACCGGCAGGGCCAGGCGCAGGCCGTCGAAGCCACCGTGGCGGCGGGGCCGGCCAAGCGCAATTTCCTGCTGCTCTACGGCGCGCGCGATGCGCCGTCCCTGCAGCGCGCACGCGCCCAGCTGCGCGAGGCGGAAGCCTCATTCCGCGCCCTGGCGCCGGCCGATGCCGCCGCCGCGCGTCCCTGGATGCTCAAGACGGTGCCCTATCCGCGCGGCGGCTTCGCCGAGCTGGCGAGGCGCTCGCCGCTGGTTGGCAACGCCGAGGCGCAGCTGCGCCTGCTCAACGGCGTCTATGCCGGCGGCGAGCTGCCGGCCGGCCAGCCGGCCAAGATCGTCGAGTGATCAGCGGCGCAGCATGTAGCGCAGCGCGTCTTCCTGGCGCGGGTCGAGCTTGAGCGCATCCTTGACGGCCTCGAGCGCCTTGCCCTTGTCGCCGGACTCCCAGTAGGCCTTGGCCAGACCGATCCAGGCCTGGACCTCTTTCTTGTCGTATTTGAGGAACTCGCGCAGCAGATCGATCGATTCGCGATACTTGCCGCTGGCGAAGGCTTGCGCGCCGCCCTCGAGCAGTTCGCGGATCAATTCCTGCCGTTCCGCGCCGCCGCCGCCGGCGAGGCCCTGGGCAAAGGCGCCCAGGGCCTGGCGGAAATCCTGCTGGCCGAGGTAGGCCTTGCCGACGTTGAGCCAGGCCTTGGTGTTGCCGGGCTCGAGCTTGAGGTACTCGACGAAGAGGCTGACGGACTCGGCGAAGCGGCCGTTCTTCAGGGCATCCGCGCCGCCGCCGAAGAGGGCCTGGGCGAACACCGGCAGCGTATCCTTGTCCTTCGGCGCCAGCTCGAAGGCTTTCTTGCCGTTGGCGACGGCGTCCTTCCAGCTGCCCTTGGCGATGAAGGCGCGCGCCGCCCACAGGTAGGCCTGCCAGTAGGTCGGGTCCTTGCCGATCACGATGACGAACTTGTCGACGGCCTCGTCGTATTTCTTCTCTGCATAGAGCTGCTGGCCTTCCTTCATCAGGCCGTCGATCTCGTTCTGCAAAGTCAGCCCGGCGCAGGCGGCCAGCAGGGTCGACAGCAACAGCAGCAGGGCAAACCGGGTACGCAGCATGGTCCATCCGGAAGTCATGGCGATGCTCCTCGTTGAGGGGAAGGGAAAATCAGTTGCCAATATAGACCAAGCGGGTAATGGCCTGTGTGAAACCGGGTTGCGTGCCCGCCCCTGACGGCGCAAGATTGCCGTTTCGAAGACAAATTCCGTGCCGCGACAGGCACTTGGCGGGCGGGCGAGGTTGACGTTGACGTCAACGTAAGATAGATTGCCCTTCCCGACATCCCCTGCGCCGGAGAGGCTGCCATGACCGATTTGAGCGTGAGCCAGAAGATCACCGCCTACAGGCCGAAGCACAAGGTGCGCTTCGTCACCGCCGCCTCGCTGTTCGACGGCCACGATGCCTCGATCAACATCATGCGGCGCATCCTGCAATCGACCGGCGCCGAAGTCATCCACCTCGGCCACAACCGCTCGGTCGAGGAGATCGTCACGGCGGCGCTGCAGGAGGACGTGCAGGGCATCGCCGTCTCCTCCTACCAGGGCGGCCACGTCGAGTACTTCAAGTACATGGTGGATCTGCTCAGGCAGCGCGGCGGCGAGGGCATCAAGGTCTTCGGCGGCGGCGGCGGCGTCATCGTGCCGGAGGAAATCCGCGAACTGCACGCCTACGGCGTCGCCCACATCTACTCGGTCGAGGACGGCCGCAGGATGGGCCTGCAGGGCATGATCAACGACATGGTGGCGCAGTGCGACGTCGATCTGTCGAAGTCGGCGCCGGACCTGAAGGCCGTTGCCGCGGGCGACCGGAGAGTACTCTCACGCCTCATCACCGCCCTCGAGAACGGCGCGGTGCCCGACAAGCTGAAAAGTCAGTTGCTGCAGGACGGCGCCGCGGCCAAGGTGCCGACGCTCGGCATCACCGGCACCGGCGGCTCGGGCAAGTCCAGTCTCACCGACGAGCTGATCCGCCGCCTGCGCCTCGACCAGGACGACGCTTTGAAGATCGCCGTGGTGGCGGTCGACCCCTCGCGCAAGCGCACCGGCGGCGCGCTGCTCGGCGACCGCATCCGCATGAACGCGATCAATCACCCGAACATCTTCATGCGCTCGCTGGCGACGCGGGACACGGGTTCGGAAATTTCTGCCGCGCTGCCGGAAGTGGTCGCCGCCTGCAAGCTGGCCGGCTTCGACCTGGTCGTCGTCGAGACCTCCGGCATCGGCCAGGGCGATGCCGCCATCGTGCCGCACGTCGATGCCTCGCTCTACGTCATGACCCCCGAGTTCGGCGCCGCCAGCCAGCTCGAGAAGATCGACATGCTGGATTTCGCCGACTTCGTCGCCATCAACAAGTTCGACCGCAAGGGGGCGGAAGACGCCTTTCGCGACGTGCGCAAGCAGGTGCAGAGGAACCGCGAGCTGTTCACCGTGCCGGTGGACGAAATGCCGGTGTTCGGCACCATGGCGGCGCGCTTCAACGACGACGGCGTCACCGCGCTGTATCAGGCGCTGCTGCCCAAGCTCGTCTCGCTCGGCCTCAAGGCCGCGCCGGGCAGGCTGCCCAAGGTGTCGGTCAGGCAGTCCTCGCGCGGCCGCGCCATCGTGCCGGCCGAGCGCGTGCGCTACCTCGCCGACATCGCCGATTCGGTGCGCGGCTACCACCGGCACACCGCCGAACAGGCGACCGTCGCCCGCGAGCGGCAGAGCCTGCGCACGGCCAAGGCGCTGTTCGAGGGCTGCGGCAAGGAGGCGGCGCAGTTCGACGAACTCATCGCCTGGAAGGACGGCCAGCTCGATCCGCGCGCGAAAAAGCTGCTGGAGATGTGGCCCGCCATGCAGCGCGCCTACGCCGGCGACGAGTACGTCGTGAAGATCCGCGACAGGGAAGTGCGCACCGGCCTCGTCTACGAGAGCCTGTCCGGCACCAAGATCCGCAAGGTGGTGCTGCCGAAGTTCGAGGACGAGGGCGAGACGCTGCGTTTCCTCATGAAGGAGAACGTGCCCGGCTCCTTCCCGTACACCGCCGGCGTGTTCGCCTTCAAGCGCGAGAACGAGGACCCGACGCGCATGTTCGCCGGCGAGGGCGACGCCTTCCGCACCAACCGGCGCTTCAAGAAAGTCTCCGAGGGCATGCCGGCGCACCGCCTGTCGACGGCCTTCGACTCGGTGACGCTGTACGGCTGCGACCCGGACCTGCGCCCCGACATCTACGGCAAGGTCGGCAACTCCGGCGTCTCCATCGCCACGCTCGAGGACATGAAGGTGCTGTACTCGGGCTTCGACTTGGTCTGCCCGACCACCTCGGTGTCGATGACCATCAACGGCCCGGCGCCGGTGATCCTCGCCATGTTCTTCAACACCGCGCTCGACCAGCAGCTCGACAGGTTCCGCGCCGACAACAAGCGCGAGCCGACCGAGGACGAAGCCGACAAGATCCGCGAGTGGGCGCTGTCGAACGTGCGCGGCACCGTGCAGGCCGACATCCTCAAGGAGGATCAGGGCCAGAACACCTGCATCTTCTCGACCGAGTTCGCCCTGAAGATGATGGGCGACATCCAGGAGTACTTCGTCCATCACGACGTGAAGAACTTCTACTCGGTGTCGATCTCCGGCTACCACATTGCCGAGGCCGGCGCCAACCCCATCTCCCAGCTGGCCTTCACGCTGGCCAACGGCTTCACCTATGTGGAAACGTATCTCGCGCGCGGCATGCACGTCGACGACTTCGCGCCGAACCTCTCCTTCTTCTTCAGCAACGGCATGGACCCGGAGTATTCGGTGATCGGCCGCGTCGCGCGCCGCATCTGGGCGGTGGCCATGAAGCACCGCTACGGTGCCAACGAGCGCTCGCAAAAGCTCAAGTACCACGTGCAGACTTCCGGCCGCTCGCTGCATGCCCAGGAGATGGCCTTCAACGACATCCGCACCACGCTTCAAGCGTTAATTGCCATCTACGACAACTGCAACAGCCTGCACACCAATGCCTACGACGAGGCGATCACCACGCCGACCGAGGAGTCGGTGCGCCGCGCCATGGCCATCCAGCTGGTCATCAACCGCGAGTGGGGACTGGCCAAGAACGAGAACCCGAACCAGGGCGCCTTCGTCATCGACGAGCTGACCGACCTCGTCGAGGAGGCGGTGCTGAAGGAGTTCGAGGCGATCTCCTCGCGCGGCGGCGTGCTCGGCGCCATGGAGACGGGCTACCAGCGCGGCAAGATCCAGGAAGAGTCGCTCTATTACGAGCACCGCAAGCACGACGGCTCCTACCCGATCATCGGCGTGAACACCTTCCGCAACCCGCACGGCGACGGCGTGCCCGAGAAGGTCGAGCTGGCGCGCTCCACCGAAGAGGAAAAGCAGTCGCAGCTCACGCGCCTGGCCGATTTCCAGAGCCGCCATGCCGCCGAGGCCGCTCCGATGCTGGCGCGCCTGAAGCGGACCGTCATCGAGAACGGCAACGTTTTTGCGGTGCTGGTGGACGCGGTGCGGGTCTGCTCGCTGGGCCAGATCACCCAGGCCCTGTTCGAGGTGGGCGGGCAGTACCGCCGGAGTATGTGATTCAACGGCGCCGTCAGGCGCCGAAATTCCTCAGCCCGTCGAGGTCGAGCACGGTGATGCCGCCGTACTCGATGCGCAGCAGGCCGGCCTTCTCCAGGGCCTTCAGCGCCTGGTTGGCGCGTTGGCGCGAGAGGCCGGCGAGGTAGCCGATCTCCTCCTGCGAGATTTGCAGCTGCGGGCCGATGCCGGGATAGAGATGGGGATTGAACATCGCCGCCAGGCTGCGCGCCACGCGCGCATCCGGTTCCAGCAGGCGGTCGCATTCGACCATGGCGATGAACTGGCCGAGGCGCTCGTTCAACTGCACCAGCAGGAAGCGGTTGAAATCGATGCTGGTGTCGAGAAGCCGGATGAAGGTCGCCTTCGGCATGTAGGCGACAAGGCTATTGCGCAGTGCAACAACGTCGTAGCGGCGCGGCTCTTCCTTGAACAGGGAACCTTCGCCGAACCAGCCGCCGGTGGGCAGGCCGGTGAAGGTGGTGGGCTTGCCGTCGGCCGATAGATTGGTCATCTTGCCCAGGCCGTCGATCATCCCGATCCAGTGCTCGACCGGATCGCCCTTGCGGCAGACGAAGCCGCCGGCCGGGATCTGGCGAGTGACGATCTCGCTTTCGATCCGCCGCAACTGCTCGGAACCGAGGGATCGGGACCAGAGGCTGGCCTGCAGCATTTCGCCCAAGGTAAGCATGAAACGCAGTTTACAGGATTGTCTGTCGGATGACAGCGCTGGCGGGGGGCGTCCAGTAAGCTGCGTGGTTTGATCCCGGCAGGTCCGACCGCGCGGCCGGGTTTGACTCGGCAGGGCGTCCGATGGAGAATCATCGGCCGCAGCAACGAATAAGACAGCGCCGGGGGCTCCCTCGCCCGAACACCGGCAAGCCAGACAGGAGGAGTTCATGTCGGACACCGTTCGACCGCCGTCGCTCAGCACGTTTCCTCGTCTTCTGCTGCATCATGCCCAGGCGCGCCCGGGCCATCCGGCGACGCGCGAGAAGTATCTCGGCATCTGGCAGACCTGGGCCTGGTCGCAGGTCGCCGAGGAAGTCCGCGCCATGGCCTGCGGCCTGGCGGAAATGGGCTTCAAGCGCGGCGACAACTTGGCCATCATCGGCGACAACCGGCCGCGCCTGTATTGGGCGATGTACGCCGCCCAGTGCCTCGGCGGCGTGCCGGTGCCGCTCTACCAGGACGCCATCGCCAGCGAGATGGTCTTCGTGCTGCAGGATGCCGGCATCAAGTTCGCCATCGTCGAGGACCAGGAACAGGTGGACAAGCTGCTCGAGAACAAGGCGCAGTGCCCCGAGCTCGCCCACATTCTCTACGACGATCCGCGCGGCCTGCGCCATTACAACCAGCCTTTCCTGCACGGCCTCGACGAGGTGCAGGAGATGGGCCGCATCCACAACCGCAACCACCCCGACTTTCTCGATGCCGAGATCGAAAAAGGCCGGCCGGAGGACGTCGCCGTGATGCTGTACACCTCCGGCACCACCGGCAAGCCGAAGGGCGTCTGCCTGACCCACGCTGCCTTCATCGCGGCGGCCAGGAGCGGCTGCGACTTCGACCGGCTCGGCCCGGACGACAACATCCTTTCCTACCTGCCGATGGCTTGGGTGGGCGACCACCTGTTTTCCTTCGCGCAGGCCACCTACGCCGGCTTCACCATCAACTGCCCGGAATCCGGCGACACGGTGATGACCGACATGCGCGAGATCGGCCCGAGCTACTACTTCGCGCCGCCGCGCGTGTTCGAGAACCTGCTCACGCAGGTGATGATCCGCATGGAGGATGCCGGTGCCCTCAAGCGGAAAATGTTCCACACCTTCATGGAGGTGGCGCGCCGATGCGGCGCCGAGATCCTCGATGGCAAGGCGGTGAGCGGTACGGACCGCCTGCTCTACGCGCTGGGCAACCTCTTCGTGTATGGCCCGCTGCGCAACGTGCTCGGCATGAGCCGCATCCGCGTCGCCTACACGGCCGGCGCCGCCATCGGACCCGACCTGTTCCGCTTCTACCGCTCGATCGGCGTCAACCTCAAGCAGCTCTACGGCTCGACCGAGACCTGCGCCGCCGTCTGCCTGCAACCCGACGGCCAGATCAAGCTCGACACGGTGGGTCCGCCGGTGCCCGGCGTCGAGGTGAAGATCGACGACAACGGCGAGGTGCTGGTGCGCGGCGAGGTGATGCTGAAGGAGTACTACAAGCGGCCGGATGCCACCGCCGAGGTGATCGACGCGGAAGGCTACTTCCACACCGGCGACGCCGGCTTCTTCGACGAGGACGGCCACCTGAAGATCATCGATCGCGCCAAGGACGTCGGCAAGCTCGCCAACGGCGCCATGTTCGCGCCCAACTACATCGAGAACAAGCTGAAGTTCTTCCCGCACATCAAGGAGGCGGTCTGCTTCGGCCACGACCGCGACCAGGTCTGCGCCTTCATCAACATCGACATGGGTGCCGTCGGCAACTGGGCGGAGCGGCGCAACATCGCTTATTCGGGCTACACCGACCTGGCGCAGAAGGCCGAGGTGTACGAGCTCATCCGGGACTGTGTCGAACAGGCCAACGCCGAGCTGGCGCACGACGCCATGCTCTCCGACTCGCAGGTTCACCGTTTCCTCATCCTGCACAAGGAACTCGATCCGGACGACGACGAGCTGACCCGCACGCGGAAGGTGCGCCGCGGCTTCATCGCCGAGAAATACGGCGTGCTGATCGATGCCCTGTATTCCGGCAAGGCCTCGCAGTTCATCGAGACCGAGGTGAAGTTCGAGGATGGGCGCAAGGGCAAGGTCAGCGCCGACCTGCGCATCATGGAGGCGAAAACCTTCCCCACCGGCGCGGCAAAGAAGGCGGCATAGGGCAGACATGAGTGAAGGCAGACAGATCGGCGAGGTGATCCTCGACCTGAAGAACATTTCGCTGCGCTTCGGCGGGGTCAAGGCGCTGACGGACATCTCCTTCGATGTGCGCGAGCACGAGATTCGCGCCATCATCGGTCCCAACGGCGCCGGCAAGAGCTCCATGCTCAACGTCATCAACGGCGTATATCGGCCGCAGGAGGGCGACATCGTCTTTCGCGGCAAGCACCACCGCGACATGGACACCTATGCTGCCGCCAAGGCTGGCATCGCGCGGACTTTCCAGAACATCGCGCTGTTCAAGGGCATGACGGTGCTCGACAACATCATGACCGGCCGCAACCTGAAGATGAAGTCGAATTTCCTGCTCGACGCCATCTACTGGGGACCGGCGCAGCGCGAGGAGATCGCGCACCGCAGGAAGGTGGAGGAGATCATCGACTTCCTCGAGATACAGCACATCCGCAAGACGCCGGTCGGGCGTCTGCCCTACGGCCTGCAAAAACGCGTCGAGCTCGGGCGGGCGCTGGCGGCCGAGCCGTCGATCCTGCTGCTCGACGAACCGATGGCCGGCATGAACGTCGAGGAAAAGCAGGACATGTGCCGCTTCGTCCTCGATGTGAACGACCAGCTCGGCACCACCATCGTCCTCATCGAGCACGACATGGGCGTGGTGATGGACATCTCCGACCGCGTCGTGGTGCTCGACTACGGCAAGAAGATCGCCGACGGCACCCCGGACGAGGTGCGCAACAACCAGGACGTCATCGACGCCTATCTCGGCGTCGCTCACTAAGAGGCGGGCAAGGAAACATGCAATTCTTTCTCGAAGTGCTCATCGGCGGCCTGCTCTCCGGCATCATGTATTCCCTGGTCGCCCTCGGTTTCGTGCTGATCTACAAGGCTTCCGGCGTCTTCAATTTCGCCCAGGGTGCCATGGTGTACTTCGCCGCGCTGACCACCGTCGGGCTGGTCGATTCCGGCATGTCGCTGTGGCTGGCGATACTGCTGACGATGGTGGCAATGGTGGTGCTCGGCCTGCTGACGGAAAAGATCGTGCTGCGCCCGCTGGTGGCCCAGCACGAGATCACCCTGTTCATGGCCACCATCGGCCTGACCTTCTTCGTCGAGGGCCTGGCGCAGGCGATCTGGGGCGCCAACGTGCGCGCCCTCGACCTCGGCATCGAGGACGTGCCGCTCGAATGGCTGCTAGAGAGCGCCAACATCGCCGTCTCCCAGTTCGACCTCATCGCCTCCGGCATCGCCGCCACGCTGGTCATCCTGCTGGCCATCTTCTTCTCCAAGACCAAGATCGGGCGTGCGCTGCGCGCGGTGGCCGACGACCACCAGGCGGCGCTGTCGATCGGCATTCCGCTGCAACACATCTGGGCCATCGTCTGGGCCGTCGCCGGCTTCGTCGCCCTCGTGGCGGGCCTGCTGTGGGGCGCACGCAACGGCGTGCAGTTCGCCCTGACCTTCGTCGCGCTGAAGGCGCTGCCGGTGCTGATCCTCGGCGGCTTCACCAGCGTGCCCGGCGCCATCCTCGGCGGCCTCATCATCGGCGCCTCCGAGAAGCTGGCCGAGGTGTATATCGGCCCCCATGTCGGCGGTGGCATCGAGGGCTGGTTCCCCTACGTGCTGGCGCTGCTGTTCCTGCTGGTCCGCCCCGAGGGGCTCTTCGGCGAAAAGATCATTCGCCGCATCTAGAAGACAGACACCATGCTCTACAGAGAAGCCGGCCAGTTCAAGGCCACCTACGTCGAAGACAGCGAAATCTTCCCGATCCGCCAGGACAAGTTCGGCATTGCGCTCATCCTGGCGGCGGCCTTCGTCGGCATTCCGCTGCTCTCGGTGGCGGGCATCCTCGCCGATTACACTTTCACCGCCATCCTGACGCCCTTCCTGATCTTCGCGCTGGCGACGCTCGGCCTGAACATCCTCACCGGCTATGCGGGCCAGCTCTCGCTCGGCACGGCGGCCTTCATGGCGGTGGGCGCCTTCGCTTCCTACAATTTCATGCTGCGCATCGACGGCATGCCGATTTTGGGCGCTTTCATCCTCGGCGGCCTGTGTGCCGCGGCGGTCGGCATCGTCTTCGGCCTGCCCAGCCTGCGCATCCGCGGCTTCTATCTGGCGGCGGCGACGCTGGCGACGCAGTTCTTCATCGTCTGGGTGCTCACCAAGGTGGGCTGGTTCACCAACTACAACTCGTCCGGCGTCATCACCGCGCAGAAGATCGAGATGTTCGGCTACACCTTCGACACCGCTTTCAGCAAGTACCTGTTCGTGCTCTCGGTGGTGACGGTGATGGCGCTGCTGGCGAAGAACATGGTGCGCACCAACGTCGGCCGCTCCTGGATGGCGATTCGCGACATGGACATGGCCGCCGAGGTGATCGGCTTCCGCCCGATGCGCACCAAGCTGCTGGCCTTCGCCGTAAGCTCCTTCTACTGCGGCGTGGCCGGTGCGCTGTTCGCCTACGCCTACCTTGGCACGGTCGAGCCGGAAGGCTTCAGCCTCGACCTGTCGTTCCGCATCCTGTTCATGGTCATCATCGGCGGCGTCGGCAGCATCCTCGGCTCCTTCTTCGGCGCGGCCTTCATCGTGCTGGTGCCGATTTTCCTGAACACTTTCACCGGTTTCCTCGAGAACACCGTCGGCATCGGCCTGCCTTCGGGCATTTCCTCGAGCATCGAGCTGATGGTGTTCGGCGCGCTGATCATTTTCTTCCTGATCGTCGAGCCGCATGGCCTTGCCCGCCTGTGGCAGATCGGCAAGGAGAAGCTCAGGCTCTGGCCCTTCCCGCACTGAGCCATCCATGTTTTAATGAGTCGTTGCAACCATAATAAGTTCGGAAGTCGTTTGGTTAATACACACTGGAGGTAGACAATGAAATTCATCAAAAAAGCACTGGTGGCAGCAGCTTTCGCCACGGCGGCGGTCTCGGCGTCCGCGCAGGAACAGTTCATTCCCCTGTTGTCGTATCGCGTCGGCCCGTATGCAGACGGCGGCTCGGGCTTCTTCGGCGGCGTGATCGACTACCTGAGCCTGGTCAACGCCTCGGGCGGCGTCAACGGCGTCAAGCTGACCTGGGAGGAGTGCGAGACGGAATACAACGCCACCCGCGGCGTCGAATGCTATGAGCGCCTGAAGAAATCGCATGGCGGCGCCTCCATGGTCGAACCGCTGTCCACCGGCATCGCCTACGGCCTGATCGACCGCGTCGCCCAGGACAAGATCCCCATGACGACCCTCGGCTACGGCCGCTCCGACGCCGCCGACGGCCGCGTCTTTCCCTACGTTTTCCCGCTGATCACCAGCTACTGGGACCAGGCCGCCGGCATGATCAAGTATCTCGCCGACAAGGAAGGCGGCTTCGACAAGCTGAAGGGCAAGAAGATCGTGCACCTCTATCACGATTCCGCCTTCGGCAAGGAGCCTTTCCCGGTGTTCGAGGCCTATGCCAAGCAACTCGGCTTCGAGCTGATCAAGCTGGCCGTGCCGCATCCGGGCAACGAGCAGCAGTCGCAATGGCTGCAGATCCGCCAGGCCAAGCCCGACTACGTGATCCTGTGGGGCTGGGGCGTCATGAACCCGACGGCGCTGAAGACCGCCCAGCGCAACGGCTTCCCGCGCGAGAAGATGCTCGGTGTCTGGTGGGCCGGCTCCGAGGAGCACGTGATTCCCGCCGGCGATGCCGCCAAGGGCTATTCCTCGATGACCTTCAACACGCCGGGCAACTATCCGCTGCTCGACGAGATCAAGAAGAAGGTCTATGCCGCCGGCAAGGGCAACATGGAGGACAAGAGCCGCATCGGTTCCGTCTATCACATGCGCGGCGTGACGGCGGGGATCCTGTGGGTCGAGGCCATCCGCAAGGCCCAGGACAAGTACGGCAAGGGCAAGGTGATGAGCGGCGAACAGGTGCGCTGGGGCTTCGAGAACCTGAACGTCGATGAGGCGCGCCTGAAGGCCCTCGGCGCCTTGGGCATGATGCCGACGGTGAAGACCAGCTGCCTGGACCACGAGGGTTCCGGCGCCGTCAAGGTGCAACGCTGGGACGGCAAGGCCTGGAAGGCGGTCACCCCCAACTGGGTGACGGGCGACAGGGCCATGATCCGCAAGATGGTCGAGGAATCGGCCGCCAAGTACGCCGCGGAGAAGAAAATCGCGCCGCGCGACTGCTCGAAGGAAGGCTGAGCGCCACGAGCCGACCCTCTCCCTCGCGGAGAGGGTTGGCGTGAGGGAACCGCGGTTTCCTCACGCCAACCCCGTACTGTACGAATCAGTCTCGACATGACCGCGCAAACCGCTTCGCAGACAGCGCCGGCCGGCGCTTCGGCCTACCTCTCCGTCAATAACGTGGAAGTCATCTACGACCACGTCATCCTGGTGCTCAAGGGCGTCTCGCTCGAGGTGCCGGAAGGCAAGATCGTGGCGCTGCTCGGTGCCAATGGCGCCGGCAAGAGCACCACCCTGAAAGCCATTTCCACCCTGCTGAAGGGCGAGCGCGGCGAGGTGACCAAGGGGATGATCGCGTTTCGCGGCGAGCGCGTCGACCAGTTGACGCCGAACGCGCTGGTGAAGAAGGGCATGGTGCAGGTGATGGAAGGCCGCCATTGCTTCGGCCACCTGACGGTCGAGGAGAACCTGCTCACCGGCGCCTACACGCGCAGCATCTCGCGCGCCGAGCTGAAGGAAAGCCTGGAGCGTGTCTACCACTACTTCCCGCGCCTGAAGACGCGCCGCACCAGCCAGTCCGGGTATACCTCGGGCGGCGAGCAGCAGATGACCGCCATCGGCCGCGCCCTGATGGCCCGGCCGACCATGATCCTGCTCGACGAGCCGTCGATGGGCCTGGCGCCGCAGATCGTCGAGGAGATCTTCGAGATCGTGCGCGACCTCAACCAGCGCGAGAAGGTGAGCTTCCTCCTCGCCGAGCAGAACACCATGGTGGCCCTGCGCTACGCCGACTTCGGCTACATCCTCGAGAACGGCCGCGTCGTCATGGAAGGCGACGCCAAGGAGCTCGCCTCGAACGAGGACGTCAAGGAGTTCTACCTCGGCCTGTCCTCCGGCGGTCGCAAGAGTTTCCGCGACGTCAAGCACTACCGGCGCCGCAAGCGCTGGCTGGCTTGAGGCCGCGGATCGCCGCGCAATACGGCGTTGCGCGGCCGCTTGTTTGCATATAGCAAACGGCGCGACCGCGCGCCTTGTCTTGCACGCCGCTTTGCGGCCTCGGAATTCGATATCGACAATTGCCATGAAATATTTCGACACGTTGGAAACCCGCGATCCCGAACAGCGCGAGCGGGATCTCTTCGCCGCCCTGCCGAAGCAGGTGGCGCACGCCATGCAGCACGCGCCGGCCTTCGCCGAGCTCTACAAGGGCGTCGACGCCAAGCAGGTGAGCAGCCGCGCAGCGCTGGCGCAGTTGCCGGTCATCCGCAAGCACGAGTTGATCGAACGCCAGAAGACGCTGCCGCCCTTCGGCGGCTTGAACGCCACGCCGCTTGGCCGGCTCGGCCGGGTGTTCAGTTCGCCAGGCCCGATCTACGACCCGGAAGGCACCGGCGCGGACTGGTGGCGCTTCGCCCGCTCGCTGCACGCGGCGGGCTTTCGCGCCGGCGACCTGGTGCACAACACCTTCTCCTACCATTTCACGCCGGCCGGCTTCATGACCGACGGCGCGGCGCGCAAGCTCGGCTGCGCGGTGTTCCCCGCCGGCGTGGGGCAGACCGAGATGCAGGTGCAGGCCATCGCCGAGCTGAAGCCGGCGGGCTACATCGGCACGCCGTCGTTCCTGAAGATCATCCTCGAGAAGGCCGACGAACTGAAGGCGGATGTCACCAGCCTGAAGAAGGCGGTGGTGTCGGGCGAGGCTTTCTTCCCGAACCAGAAGGCGCTCTGTGCCGAGCGCGGCATCGACGCCCTGCAGGCCTACGGCACGGCCGACCTCGGCCTCGTCGCCTACGAGACGGAGGCACGCGAGGGCCTGGTGCTGGAGGAATCGCTGATCATCGAGATCGTGCGGCCCGGCACCGGCGACCCGGTGGCGCCGGGCGAAGTCGGCGAAGTGGTGATCACCAGCTTCAACCCGGACTATCCGCTGATCCGCTTCGGCACCGGCGACCTCTCCGCCGTGCTGCCCGGCATCAGCCCCTGCGGGCGCACCAACCTGCGCATCAGGGGCTGGATGGGCCGCGCCGACCAGACGGCCAAGGTGAAGGGCATGTTCGTGCATCCCAGCCAGGTGGCGGAAGTCGTCAAGCGCCACCCGCAGGTGGCCAAGGCGCGGCTGGTGGTCGACAACGAAACCGGCCAGGATCGCATGACCCTGCGCTGCGAAGTGGCCGGCGCGCCGAACGGCCTTGCCGAGGCGCTCGCCGCCAGCATTCGCGACATCACCAAGCTGCGCGGCGAAGTCGCGCTGTGCCAGCCGGGCGAGTTGCCCAACGACGGCAAGGTCATCGACGACGCCCGCAAATATGACTGAGCGCCGCTCGCCGGGCCGCCCCAAGGGCGACGCAGCCGGGGGCATGGAGCCGCGCAGCGGCGAACGGACGTCACCCCCGCCCGCGGGGCGGGGGGAGGGGGGTGGGCAGTCAAGGCCGCCGCTCGCCGGCCTGCGCGTGCTCGACCTCACCCGGCTGCTGCCGGGCCCCGTCGCCACCCAGCACCTCGCCGATCTCGGCGCCGATGTCGTCAAGATCGAGGACACCGGCGAGGGCGACTACGCCCGCACGATGGGCGCCAGGCCCGGCGAAACCAGCGCCTTCTTCAGGCTGGTCAACCGCAACAAGCGCGCGCTGCGCCTCGATCTGAAAAATCCAGAAGGCGTCGCCGTCTTCCGGCGACTGACTTTGTCGGCGGACGTCGTCATCGAGGGCTTCCGTCCCGGCGTGATGGACAAGCTTGGGCTGGGCTACGAGGCGCTCGCCGCGCTCAATCCGCGTCTCGTCTTCTGCTCCATCAGCGGCTACGGCCAGGACGGTCCCTACGCCCAGCGTGCCGGCCACGACATCAACTACGTCGGCTATGCCGGCGTGCTCGACCAGATCGGCACGGCAGGCGGCCCGCCCGCCGTGCCCAACTTCCAGATCGGCGACCTGCTCGGCGGCGCACTGGCGCCGCTGGTGGGCCTGCTCGCCGCCGTCATCGATGCGCGTGCGACGGGCCGCGGTCGCCATGTCGACGTCGCCATGACCGACGCGGTGTTCGCCCATGCCGTGTTCCCGCTCGCCGGCCTGCTGGCGCGCCTGGCGCCGCCGCCGCGCGGCGCCGACCTGCTCTCCGGCGGCGTGCCCTGCTACGGCGTGTATGCCACCGCCGACGGCCGCCACATGGCGGTCGGCGCGCTGGAGAGGAAGTTCTGGGAACGGCTCTGCGACACGCTCGGCCGGCCCGACCTGAAACCCTTCCACCTGGACTTCGGCGCGAAAGGCGAGCAGGCGAAGCGCGAACTGGCGGCCGTCTTCGCGAGCAAAACGCAGGCGGAATGGAGCGCCATTTTCGACCCGGTCGACTGTTGCGTGACGCCGGTGCTGCACATCGGCGAGGCCCTCGACAACGCGCAGCTGCGGGCGCGCGGCATGGTGGTCGAGGTCGATGGACTGCCGCAGCTGGCGCCGCCCTGGAAGCTCGGCGATTTCGAATTCGCCATCGAACGCGCCGCCCCCGCGCCGGGCCAGCACAGCGAGGAGATCCTGCGCGAGGCCGGCTACGATGCGGATGCCATCGACAAGCTGCGCGGGCGAGGCATAATCTAGGCTTCATCAATACGGCTGGAGGGCCATGGCGGTCTCTCAGTCTTCCCAGAACGGCCCTCGGACGGCGCTGCTGCGCAGCGGCTTCGCGCTGGCGCTGCTCGTCATGCTCGCCATGCATTTCAGCGCGCCGGCCCGCCTGCTCGAGTTGAACTGGCTCGACCTGCAATTCCGCCTGCTGCGCGAGCATGCGCCGCTGCCGGTCTCGCAGGACGTCGCGGTGGTCGGCATCGACGATGCCACCGTGCGCGGAATGAACCTTCCCCTCGCCACCATGCACGCCGAGCTGGGCCGCTTCATGGAAGCGATGGCAATCGCCAGGCCGCGCGCCGTCGGCCTCGACGTCACCCTGCCGCAATCCAGCTACGACGGCCTCAAGCCGGGACTCGATGCCGCGTTGCTGCGCGGCATGCTGCGCCTGCGCAGCGTGGCGCCGCTGGTGCTGGGCATCACCATCGACGCTGCCGGCGCGCCGCGCCCGGTGCACCAGCCCTTCCTTACCGTCGCCGGGCGCGAGGGGGTCGGCTATGTCCTGGTCAAGCTCGACGAAGACGGCGCCATCCGCCGCTTCGACGAGCGGCTGGGAGAGGGTGGCGCGATGGTGCCGACCCTCGCCGGGCAGCTGGCCCGCCGCCTGGGCGTGCCGGTCGAATACGGCCTGGTGCAATTCGCCCTCGGGCCGGACTTCGGCTACGTGCCTCTGCACGAGGTGTTGGCGCTGCAGGCGGCCGGCGATGCCGCCGGCCTGGCGCGGCGATTCGGCGGCAAGGTGGTGATCCTCGGCAATGTCTTCCCCTACGAGGACCAGCTCAAGCTGCCGGTCAGGCTGGCGGGGTGGGACAAGGACCGCGAAACGACGCATGGCGTGCTGATCCACGCACAGCAGATGCGCAGCCTCATTGCCGGCCGCATCGTGCAACCCGTGGGCGAGGGGATCGCCCTGCTGCTGGTATGCGCGGCGACGCTCGCCTGGTGGTTGCGTCCCGGCGCGATCTCGACGCTCGCGGCGGCTGCGGCGGCGGCCGGCGCACTGGGCCTGGAATTGTTCCTGTTGCGCCGCGGCGTGCATGTTCCGCTGGCCTGGCCGGTGCTGGCGCTGCTTCTGGCGGCCGTCTCCCGCGCCGCCCTGGAAGCCTGGTTCGCCACGCGCGAGAAGCGCTGGCTGCGGGCAGCCTTTGCCGGCTTCGTCAGCCCGGCCGTGCTGGGCGAGATTCTCAGCGGCAACCTGCAGCCGCAGCTGGGCGGCGAGCGGCGCGAGATCTGCCTGCTGTTCTCCGATATCCGCGGCTTCACGACCTTGTCCGAATCGCTGCCGCCGGAAGACGTGACGCGGCTGCTCGACCGTTATTTCAGCCGCATGGTGGCGGCCATCCATGCCCACGGCGGCACCCTCGACAAGTTCATGGGCGACGGCATCATGGCCTTTTTCGGCGCTCCGCAAGTGCGCGAAAATGCCTGTGACGACGCCTTCGCGGCGGCCCGGTCGATGCTGGCGGCGCTGGCCGAATTCAATGCCGAGCTGGCTGCCGAGGGTCGCCCGCCGCTGGCGATCGGCATCGGCCTGAATTTCGGGGCCGCCGTGGTGGGGTATATTGGCGCTGCGGACCGGCACGAATATACGGCGATTGGCGATGCGGTGAACGCCGCCTCGCGCATCGAGGGCTTGACCAAGGAGGCCGGCTATCCGCTGCTGGCCTCCCGCGCCGTGGTGGAGCGGCTGGCCGATAGCGGCGATTTCGTGCCGCTGGGGGAGAGGGCGGTGAAGGGCCGCGCCGCCGTCGAGGTGTATGGCTGGCGTCCGGCGCCGCATTCCGCGGACTGACTTTTTGGGGAGAATGGACATGCACAAATTTCTGCGGTGGTTCGTGATCGTCGGCTTGGGCGGACTGCTCGCGCAGGCCGGCTTCGCCGCCGGCATCGCCATGATCACGGATGCGAGCGGGCGCATCGAGGCCGAGCAGGACGGCGCCGCCCTCGGCGTGCTCGCCGAGCTCGAAGGCGGAGCGAAACTGCGGCTCGGCGCGGGCGCGGTCGCGACCGTGCTCTATCTGTCGAGCGGCGAGGAGTACCGCCTGAAGGGCGCCGGCCGCTTCCAGATCGGCGACAAGTCCCCGACGGCCCTGCAGGGGGCGAAGCCGGAGAGGCACAAGCTGCCCGTGGACGCCATACCCCCGGTGCGCGTCAGGCCGGCCTCGGTGCAGCAGGCGACCATCGTCATGCGCAGCCTGGGTCCGGGCACCACCGTCAAGCTGCTCGAGCCGGTCTCGGTGCGCATTCTGGACGAGCGCCCGGCCTTCCGCTGGGCCGCCGTCACCGGCGCCGAGGCCTATCGCGTGCAGGTCATCGACAGCGCCGGCCAGCCGGTGGCGGAGTTCGAACAGAAGGGCGAGAGCGCGCAGCTGCCGGAAGGGACTCGCCTCAAGCCCGGCGAGGCCTATTCCTGGAGCGTGGAGGCGCGTCTGGCCAGCGGCCGCAAGCTGAGTCGCACCGCCGACTTTGCCGTGCTCGATGCCGATGCCCGCGCAAGGCTCGCCCGCCTGCAGCCGGCCGCCGGTGCCAAATTCTCCGACCGCGTCGCCTATGCGCTGATGCTGGAGCGCTACGAGGCGTTCGACCTCGCCCGCGCCGAATGGCGCCGGCTCCACGCCGAGCGCCCGAACGAACCCCTTCTGAAGGAGCGGGTGGGCGAGTAGCGCCGATGCGGCGTGCCAGCGCGCTGTTTTTCCTCGGCCGCCTGAAGATGCAGCAGAACGACCTCGCCGCAGCGGAGCGCAACCTGCGCGAGGCGCTGCGCCTGCAGGAGGAGCTGCACGGCACGGCGCACCGGCTGACGGCGCGCACGCGCTACCAGCTCGGCCATATTCTCCTGCTGCAGAACCGCCCCGAGGCAGTTGCGGAACTGAAGGCCGCCACCGAGCAGCTGATCCAGCGCGCCGGCGAGCGCGTCGAAGCGACGACCAGTTCGATGTCGGTGCTGGCGCTGGCCCTGGAAGCGCAGGGCGACCCGGCCGAGGCCGAGAGCTGGCATCGCCGCGCCATCGATCTCGCCCGCCGCAACGGCACGCCGTTTTCGCTGGCGCGTTTCGGACAGCGCTATGGCTGCTTTCTGGTCAAGCAGGGCCGTCTGGAGGAAGCGCTGGCGGCCTACCGCGAGGCCGTCGAGGCGGCGGAGAAGCTGTTTGCGCAGACGCGCGGCCTGCCGGAGGAGTTGCGGGAGGGCGTCATCGGCCAGTTTTTGCAGATCTACCGCGAACTGACCAGCCTGCTGCTGCGGCTGCATCAGCAGAAACCCGCCGACGGTTACGATCGCGAGGCTTTTACCGTCACCGCGCTGACGCAAAGCCGCATTTTCAGCGAGATGCTGCGGCAGGCCCAGGTCAGCGAGTACGCACAAAGCGAGCATTTCCGCGCCCTGAAGGCGCAGCGCGACCGGCGGCTCGATCGGCTGGCCGCTATGCGCCAGGGGAACGGCGTGGAGGCAAGCCTCGACGACGGAGAAGACGAAAGCGCGTCTCCGGCCGCCGCCGGCGAGCCCCGCGGGGAAGCCGAGCTCGCCATGGCGCTCGATCGGATGGAAGAGGCGCTGCTGCGCGACCGCACCGCCATATTCGTGATGACGCGCAACCGCTTCGAGGCGGTGCTCCTGACGCCCGGGCGGGACGGTGTCACGAAGCGAATTCGCGAACTGCGCGGCCCTATCGAGGCCGTCGCCGTTACGGGCGAACTGGGCAGTCTGCGCGACCTCGACCCGGCGAAGCTGCACGACCTTTATCGCCAGCTGTTCCTGCAGCTGGGCATGCTGGTCGGGCGCTACGGCGAGGAGGAGCGTCGCCGCTTCGCCGCGACCCGCGATGCGGGGGCGCTGTTGGCCGAATATGCCGAACTGCCCTATCTGGGCGAGCGCTATCGGATCGGTTACCTGCCCTCCGCCTCCGCGCTGGCGGCGTTGCGCGAATCCGCGCCTGCGCAGACCCTACGCAGAGCAGCTGGTGGCCTTCGCCCACCCTGTTTTGGCGGCCAGCGGCGGCTCGCCCGCGGCCTTGCGCGGCGGCGCGGACGCCGCTGCCGCCCTGGCCGGCGCACAGCAGGCGCTGCGCGCCACAGCGACGCGTTCCGCCGGCCGGCCGCTGTCGCGAGCGCATCCCTTCTTCTGGGCCTCTTTCGTGTTCGTCGGCGATTGAGCGTCGGAATGCACGCCCATCCTTTGCCGGTCTGAAGTGTCCTCCATACTGCTCCTGCTGCCCGATTTCGCCCTGATCCTGCTCGGCTTCGGCCTGCGCAGGGCCATGCACCTGGGCGATCATTTCTGGAGCGGCCTGGAGAAGCTGGTCTATTTCGTGCTGTTTCCGGCGCTGCTGTTCCATGCCATCGCGCGGACGCGCATCGATTTTGCCGCCGCCGCGCCCTTCGTCGTCAGCGGCCTGGCGGCGATGGGCGGCGGCATGCTGCTGGGCCTGCTGGCGCGGCCGCTGTTCGGTCCGCGCCCGATGGTTTTCGCCTCGCAGTTCCAGTGTGCCTACCGTTTCAATTCCTATATCGGCCTGGCGGTGGCGGCGAAACTGCACGGCGAGGCCGGCATCGTGGCGATGGGCATCCTCATCGGCGCCATGGTTCCGCTGGCCAATCTCGCCTCGGTGTGGATGCTGGCGCGACACGGCCAGCTCGGCGTGCTGCGCGAGATCGTGCGCAATCCGCTGATCCTCGCCACCTTCTCGGGGCTGCTGTTCAACCTCGGCGGCGGGGTGCTGCCGGAGGTGGCGGGGCACTTCCTCGGCCGGCTGTCGGAAGCGTCGATCGCCCTCGGCCTGCTGGCAGTCGGCGCCGCGCTCAGGCTGCGCGGGGAATCCGGACGGCACCTGCCGTCGGCCTACCTGCTCGGCGTGAAGCTGCTGGCGGTGCCGGCCATCGCCTGGGCAGCGGCATCCGCGCTCGGCCTGAAGGGGGTGTATTTCGATGTGGCGGTGATGTTCGGCGCGCTGCCGACGGCCAGCTCGGCCTACATCCTGGCGATGCGCATGGGCGGCGACGGCGCCGGCGTGGCGTGGCTGATTTCCGCCTCGACGCTGGGCGCCATGCTGACGATGCCGGTCTGGCTCGCCATGCTCGGCGCCGCCTGAATTATTCTTTTTCCGGCGCTTCCTTCGGCGCATCGCCCTGCGCGGGGTCCTGCTGCATCATGTTCCAGGGCCACAGCGCCGGGTTGGCGAAGGGGTTGGCGTTGGCTTCGGGCGAGCTGGCCGACTGGCTGATGGCCTGCATGGCGGCCAGCGTGGCGCGTTGCACTTCCAGCCCCTGGATGGTCATCTGCAGCATGTTGAGGTTCATGCGCAGCCAGCCCTCGACCGTCTTCAGGTCGGCGATGCGCTTGTCGAGTTCGCCGACGTCGAGCGTCGGGGTCACCATGCCGGGCACGGCAAAGCCCATGCTGCTCCACATGCCCTTGAGGAACTCGAGCGGGTCGGGGTTCGGATTGTTGTCGGACATGATTCCTCCCGCGATGCGATGGCGGCATCTTACTCCGGCTAGTGGCGCGTCGGGCTGGGCGCCCCCGCCGGAGCGAAGCCTTCCGCTGCGGTGGGGGGGGCTTCTCCCTTTATCTCGATTTCCGCCGCCTCCTCGATTTCCTCGACGGGCGGCGCCTCGCAGGCGACTTCCAGCATGTCCAGCACCTGGTAGGCCAGGGCGCGGCAGGCGTTGCCGAGCGGCGTCGGCAGCTTGTCGGGAATTTGGGCCTGCAGCAGCAGCTTGCTGGCGGAGAGGGTGTAGATCGGCGGCAGGATGCGGTCGGCGTATTTGCCGAGCCGCTCGCGGATGGCTTTCTGCGCGGCTTCCTGCTGCCAGGGATTGGTCGGCCATTGCGAGGGGATGGCCCAGGCGCGCGGGAAGGCCTCGAGGTCCTGGATGACGGTGCGGATATCCTCGTGCGAATCGCGGAAGGGCAGCAGCACCAGGTTGGCGAGACCGTAGAGCTTGCGGTCCATCTCGGTGCGGTTGCCGCCGCCGTCGATGACGCCGAGCCAGCCCGACAGGCCGCGAATCTTGTCGACCACCTTGCCCAATGCCTCGCGCGTGCGCGCGTCGGCGACGAGGTAGCGGCGTCCTTCCGGATCGAGCGGTTCGCGGTGGGTGTCGGTCAGCACGCAGACGGAACGCTGGCCGAGCAGGCCCATGCCCTGGCACAGCATGTGCGAGAGCGTGGTCTTGCCGGTGCCGCCCTTGTTGCCGATGATGCAGACGATTTCGGCCATCTTGCCTCCTTGCCGCCGATTATTGCCGGAAGGCTGAAACGCGAATATGGCGAATTGAGGGGGAAATTGCCAGCTATTCGCGCCATGCCGCCCTACATCCGGTAGCAGTACAGCCGCGTGCCGCGCGCATCGGCCGCCTCGACCACCCGTTCCGGGGCGACGTGCGGCGCCGGAAAGCTGCTGCTCACCAGCAGGCTGCCCGGACGCATCTCGGCGCGCGCCTTTTGCCACAGGCGCGGCATGACCCGCGGCGACAGGAAGACGTAGACGACGTCTTCCCCGGCCAACGGCGTGCGCCACAGGTCGTCGCGCCGGATGGCCAGATTGGCGAGGCCGCGGGCATTCAGGCAGGCGAGGAGATACGGCAGCGGTGCATGCTCGATACCCGTGAAATGCGCGTCCGGCCGTGTCCGGGCCAGACGGCGCAGCAGGCCGCCGCTGCCGGCGCCAAGATCGATTACGCGCAGGCCGGCCTGCGGCGGCAGCAGGCCGAGCAAGGCGTCGGCGGCGGCGCGGCTGGAGAGGAACAGCGGCACCTCGCCGCGAAAGGTGGTCCAGAAAACAAAAGTCAGTCCCGCCAGCACGGCGAGCGGCAGCGCCGGGGGCAGGTCGAGCCGCAGCGCGGCAACGAGCGCCGGCGAAAAGACCAGGTGGATGACGAGCCACCAGCGCTCCGCGCGCAGCAGAACGCCGATGCCGGCGGCGAGGACGCCCTGAATCGCGGCCAATGGGATCGACGGCACGAATGGCCGGCCGAGGACGACGCAGCCCGATGCGACCAGTGCCCAAGCCAGCAGTTGTGCGGCAAGCGCCTTGAGTGCCGTCAAGCTTCAGGTACCCGCCGCGCCGCCCAGCTTCGCCAGCAGCGCTGCGCGTCTTTCCCGCGCGGCCTCGATCGCGCGCCGCTTGATGTGGCCGAAGCCGCGGATCTGCTCGGGCAGGCTGGCCAGCGCGACGGCCGTGTCGAGGTTCGACGAATTCAGTCGAGTCAGCGCGTCTGCGATGTCCCGTTCGTAGTCGGCGACGAGTGCGCGCTCCAGCCGGCGTTCCGCCGTCTTGCCGAAAACGTCGAACGCCCCGCCGCGCAGGAACTTCAGCTTCGCCAGCCAGCGCAAGGCGGTGAGCATCCACGGCCCGTAGGCGCGCTTCAGCGGCCGGCCCGTGGCGGGATCGGCCTTCGCCATCAGCGGCGGCGCCAGATGGAAGTTGAGTTGGTAGTCGCCTTCGAAGGTGGTGGCGATTTTTGCATGGAAGGCCGGGTCGGCGTGCAGGCGCGCCACTTCGTACTCGTCCTTGATCGCCAGCAGCTTGAAATAATTTCTCGCCACCGCTTCGGCGAGTCGTGTCGAACCGAAGGGGGCTTCCGCCGCGCGCGTTTTATCGACTAGCGCTCGGTAACGGTTGGCGTAGGCGGCATCTTGGTAATCGATGAGGAATGCCGCGCGGCGCGCGACGAGATCATCGAGTGTCTGCGCACGCGGCGCTTCGACGGCCGCAGGCGGGCGGACGAAGCGCTCCACCGCGGTGCGGTCGTGGGCGGTGCGCCGGCCCCAGAGGAAGGCCTTGAGATTCGCCTCCACCGCCACGCCGTTCAGTTCAATGGCCTGGTGCAGCGAGGCCAGGGTGACCGGCACCAGCCCGCGCTGCCAGGCATGGCCGAGCAAGATCAGGTTGCCGAAAATGGCGTCGCCCATCAGCGCGGTGGCGAGGCCGTTGGCGTCGAGGAAGTCGGCGCCGCCCTCGCCAGTCGCCTCGCGGATGGTCTGCTGCATCTGCCCCAGCGGGAACTGCCAGTCCGGATTGCGGATGAACTCGGCGGTCGGCGTCTGCGTGCAATTGACGACGGCGCGCGTGAAGCCGGCCTTCATCTTCACCAGCGTCTCCGGATTGGCGGAGACGACGATGTCGCCGCCGATCACGGCATTGGCCTCGCCGGCCGCCACGCGCACGGCATGGATGTCTTCCGGCAATTCGGCGATGCGCACGTGCGAGAAGACGGCGCCGAACTTCTGCGCCAGGCCGGTCATGTCGAGCGCGGTGACGCCCTTGCCGTCGAGGTGCGCCGCCATGCCGATCAGGGCGCCGAGGGTGATGACGCCGGTGCCGCCGACGCCGGGGACGAGGATGCCCCAGGGTTCCTTTGTTTCTGGAATCGGCGGCTCGGGCAGGGCGGCGAAGCCGCTCTCGTCGGCCTGCAAGGCCTGGCCCTTGCGCGGACGGCCACCCTCGACGGTGACGAAGCTGGGGCAGAAGCCTTTCAGGCAGGTGTAGTCCTTGTTGCAGGCGGACTGGTCGATGGCGCGCTTGCGGCCGAACTCGGTGTCCACCGGCACCACCGAAAGGCAGTTCGATTGCTCGGAGCAGTCGCCGCAGCCCTCGCAGACGGCTTCGTTGATGAAGACGCGCCGTGCCGGATCGGGGAACTTGCCGCGCTTGCGGCGCCGGCGCTTCTCCGCCGCGCAGGTCTGGTCGTAGATCAGTGCCGAGACGCCGGGAAACTCGCGCAGCTCGCGCTGGACGAGGTCGAGTTCGTCGCGGTGATGCAGCGGCACGCTCGGCGGCAGGTCGGCCGCCGCATACGCGCGCTCGGTGCCGTCGGTGACGACGACGATGCGCTTGACGCCCTCGGCGGCGAGCTGGTGCGCCATCTGCGGCACGCTGAGGTTGCCGTCCACCGGCTGGCCGCCGGTCATGGCGACGGCGTCGTTGTAGAGGATCTTGTAGGTGATGGGATGCCCTGCGGCGACCGCCTGGCGGATGGCGAGCAGGCCGGAATGGAAATAGGTGCCGTCGCCGAGGTTGGCGAAGACATGGCGTGTTTCGGTGAACGGCGCCTGGCCGACCCAGGCGGCGCCCTCGCCGCCCATGTGCGAGAAAGTGGCGGTGGAGCGGTTCATCCAGGTCGCCATGAAATGGCAGCCGATGCCGGCCAGCGCCCGGCTTCCCTCGGGCACGCGCGTCGAGGTGTTGTGCGGGCAGCCGGAGCAGAAGTGGGGAATGCGCTGGATCGGGATGACCGCCTTCGCCAGCGCGCGCTCCTTCGCCTCGAGGAAGGCCAGGCGCGCCTGGATGCGGTCGGAGGTGACGTAGCGGCCGATGCGTGCGGCGACGACGCGGGCGATCATGGCCGGCGTCAGCTCGCCGCAGGCCGGCAGCAGCCAGTCGGCGTGGGGCTGCGCCCACTCGCCCTTCTCGTCGAACTTGCCGATGACGCGCGGGCGCACGTCCTCCCTCCAGTTGTAGAGTTCTTCCTTGAGCTGGTATTCGAGCAGCTGGCGCTTTTCCTCGACGACGAGGATTTCCTCCAGCCCTTCGGCGAAGTGGCGCACGCCCTCGGACTCGAGCGGCCACACCATGCCGACCTTGTAGAGGCGGATGCCGATCTCGGCGGCGAGCCGGTCGTCGATGCCGAGGTCGTCGAAGGCCTGGCGCACGTCGAGGTAGGACTTGCCGCAGGTGATGATCCCTAAGCGCGGGTTCGGGCTGTCGATGACGATCTGGTTGAGCTTGTTGGCGCGGGCATAGGCTAGGGCGGCATAGAGCTTGTGATGCAGCAGGCGCTCCTCCTGCACCAGACGGTCGTCCGGCCAGCGGATGTTGAGGCCGCCCGGCGGCAGCGGGTAGTCCAGCAGCGCGATCTGCACACGGTGCGGATCGACGTACACCGAGGCGGAGGACTCGATGGTGTCGGCCACCGCCTTGAACGCCACCCAGCAGCCCGAGTAGCGCGACATGGCCCAGCCGTGCAGGCCGAGGTCGAGGTAGTCCTGCACGCCGGAGGGCGCCAGCACCGGCATCATGACGGCCTTGAAGATGTGCTCGGTCTGGTGCGCCACGGTGGAGGAGCGCGCGGCGTGGTCGTCGCCGGCCACCGCCAGCACGCCGCCGAACTTCGCCGTGCCGGCGGCGTTGGCGTGGCGGAAGACGTCGCCGCAGCGGTCGACCCCCGGCCCCTTGCCGTACCACATCGAGAACACGCCGTCGTATTTCGCGCCGGGGAAGAGATTCACCTGCTGCGTGCCCCAGATGGCGGTGGCGGCGAGGTCTTCATTCACCCCGGGCTGGAAGCGGATGTGATGGGCATCGAGATGCTTCTTCGCGCGCCATAGCGTCTGGTCGAGGCCGCCCAGCGGCGAACCGCGGTAGCCGGAGATGAAGCCGGCGGTGTTGTGGCCGGCGGCGAGGTCGCGTTCGCGCTGCATCATCGGCAGGCGGGCGAGGGCCTGGGTGCCGGTGAGATAAACGCGACCGGATTCGAGGGTGTATTTGGTGTCGAGCGTGGTATCGGCAGCCGGTCCGGAACGAACCGGGGCGGCGGTGTCCGCCATGGGATGTCTCCTCCGCAAAAATCGTGTTTTTGACGTGGAGCCGTTGGTGTGGCCCCGACCGGCCGGCCGCCTTGTGGGCGTCCGGCCGCAGGAAGATTCTACACGCGGCGACGTATCGTCAGGGGAGGATCTTGCCGGGGTTGAGCAAATTGTCCGGGTCGAGCGCCTGCTTCAGCGCGCGCATGACGTCGACGGCGCCCTCGCCGTGTTCCGCCACGAGGAATTTCTGCTTGCCGATGCCGACGCCGTGCTCGCCGGTGCAGGTGCCTTCCATCGCCAGCGCGCGCTCGACCACCGCATGGTTGATCCTTTCGGCCTCCGCCACCTCCTGCGGATTGGCCGGGTCGATCAGCACCACCAGATGGAAGTTGCCGTCGCCGACGTGGCCGAAGAGTGGGATGGGAATGGTGCTGCGGGCGATGTCCTCGTTGGTGGCACGGATGCATTCGGCCAGGCGCGAGATCGGCACGCAGACGTCGGTCGGGAAGGCGCGCGAGCCGGGCTTGAGCTGCAGGCAGGCAAAGTAGGCGTCGTGCCGTGCCTGCCACAGGCGGTTGCGGTCCTCGGGGCGCGTGGCCCACTCGAAGTCCATGCCGCCGTGGCTGGCGGCGAGTTCCTGCACCAGGGTGGCCTGCTCCTCGACGCCGGAGGGGGAACCGTGGAACTCGAAGAACAGGGTCGGCGCCTCCTTGAGCGTGGTCTTGCTGTAGCGGTTTACCGCCGCAATGGTGAGGGCGTCGAGCAACTCGATGCGGGCCACCGGCACGCCGAGCTGTATGGTCTGGATCACCGCATCGACGGCGGCGTCCACGCTGGGGAAGGCGCAGACGGCGCTGGAGATCGCTTCCGGCACGGGATAGAGCTTCACGGTCAGCTCGGTGATGATGCCGAGCGTGCCCTCCGAACCGATGAACAGGCGCGTCAGGTCGTAGCCCGCAGAGGACTTCTTTGCCCGTCCGCCGGTACGGATGATGCGTCCGTCGGCCAGCACCACCGTCATGCCGAGCACGTTCTCGCGCATGGTGCCGTAGCGCACGGCGTTGGTGCCCGAGGCGCGGGTGGCGGCCATGCCGCCGAGGGTCGCATCGGCACCCGGATCGATGGGGAAGAACAGGCCGGTGTCGTGCAGTTCGGCATTCAACTGCTTGCGCGTGACGCCGGGCTGGACGGTGGCGTCTAGATCCTCGGCATGGATGGCGACGACCCGGTCCATGCGCGTCAGGTCGATGCAGATGCCGCCGCGAATGGCGAGGAAATGGCCTTCGACCGAGCTGCCGGCCCCGAACGGGATGACCGGTATGCCGTGTTCACGGCACAGGCGGACCGTTTCAGCAACGTCCTCGGTCGATTCGGCGAATATCACCGCGTCAGGGGCCGCGGCCGGATGCACTGATTCGTCCCGGCCGTGCAGGTCGCGTACCGCCTGGCTGGCCGCGAAACGATTGCCGAAGCGATGAGACAAGGCGTCGGCCAAGGCTTCTGGCAGAGCAGGATGAGGTGGATAAGCTTGGTTCATAAGTGAGCGGACACTCTCACACGATGCTGCATGTTTCCTCGAATGCAAGTCTTGGGCTGCGTGGAAACAGTGCCTCGTGATTGCCGTAGCCGAGGTTGCAGATGAAGTTCGACTTGATGCGGCCGCCGGGAAAAAATTCCCGGTCAACCTGTTCATTGTCGAAGCCGGACATGGGGCCGCAATCGAGCCCGAGGGCGCGGACGGCGAGCATGAAGTAGGCGGCCTGCAGCGTTCCATTGCGAAAAGCCGTGGTAGCGGCAATCTCTTCCTTTCCCGGCCCTGCAAACCAGGGGCGTGCATCGGCGTGCGGAAACAACCTGGGCAGCAGGTCATAAAACTGGCTGTCGTTGCCAAAGATGGCCGTGACGGGCGCCGCCATGGTCTTGGCCCGATTCCCCTCCATCAGGGCAGGCTGCAGGCGGGCCTTGGCTTCGGGGGATTTGACGAAGACCACCCGCAGGGGGCTGCAGTTCGCCGAAGTGGGCCCCATCCGTGCCAAGTCCCAGGCTTTACGCAACAAAGCATCATCGACCGGCTTGTCCAGCCAAGCGTTGTGGGTACGAGCTTGAAGAAACAGGGTGTCCAGTGCAGGCAGGGTAAGAAGTTCGGCCATTTTCTCGCTCCATCCGGAATAAAAAACCAATTTTACGCTGCGGCCAGCCCCAGACCTCAAAAAACCGGCCGATCATTTCCATGCGACTTCAGGCGATTGCCTCGCCGGGAACCCACAGCTGTTTGACTTTTCTCGCGAAAACACGCAAAATTCGCCGTTTTACTGGAGGGGTTCCCGAGCGGTCAAAGGGAACAGACTGTAAATCTGTCGGCTCTGCCTTCGAAGGTTCGAATCCTTCCCCCTCCACCAGCAAATGCGGGGCCCGCTGGCAGTTCGGGCTCCGGGGAAACGACGGCGGGCGGCGGTAGTTCAATGGCAGAACCTCAGCCTTCCAAGCTGATGACACGGGTTCGATTCCCGTTCGCCGCTCCAGCAGCAGGTTAACTGCCCATGTAGCTCAGTGGCAGAGCACTCCCTTGGTAAGGGAGAGGTCGCGTGTTCAATCCACGCCATGGGCACCAGGCAATGCAGCACTTTTGATTTGACTTTTACAGACAGGTAACGACATGGCCAAAGGCAAATTCGAGCGTACCAAGCCGCATGTGAACGTTGGGACGATTGGGCACGTGGATCATGGCAAGACGACGCTGACGGCGGCGATCACGACGGTGCTGTCCAACAAGTTTGGTGGCGAGGCGAGGGGCTACGACCAGATTGACAACGCGCCGGAGGAGAAGGCGCGCGGCATCACCATCAACACGTCGCACGTCGAATACGAGACGGCCACCCGCCACTATGCGCACGTGGACTGTCCGGGTCATGCCGACTACGTGAAGAACATGATCACCGGTGCGGCGCAGATGGACGGTGCGATCCTGGTGTGCTCGGCCGCCGACGGGCCGATGCCACAGACGCGCGAGCACATCCTGCTTGCCCGCCAAGTGGGCGTGCCCTATATCATTGTTTTTCTGAACAAATGCGACATGGTCGACGATGCCGAGCTGCTCGAGCTGGTCGAAATGGAAGTCCGCGAGTTGCTCTCCAAGTACGACTTTCCCGGAGACGACATCCCCATTGTCAAGGGTTCGGCGCTGAAAGCGCTCGAAGGCGACAAGGGCGAGCTGGGCGAGCAGGCCATTCTCAAGCTGGCCGAAGCGCTGGACAGCTACATCCCTGAGCCCAAGCGCGCCATCGACGGCCCCTTCCTGATGCCGATCGAAGACGTCTTTTCGATTTCCGGCCGCGGCACCGTGGTGACGGGGCGGGTCGAGCGCGGCATCGTCAAGGTGGGCGAGGAAATCGAGATTGTCGGCCTGCGCCCGACCGCCAAGACCACCTGCACGGGCGTCGAGATGTTCAGGAAGCTCCTGGACCAGGGTCAGGCCGGCGACAACGTCGGCGTGCTGCTGCGCGGCACCAAGCGCGAGGAAGTCGAGCGCGGCCAGGTGCTGGCCAAGCCGGGCAGTATCACCCCGCACACCCATTTCACGGCGGAGATCTACGTGCTGGGCAAGGACGAGGGTGGGCGCCACACCCCGTTTTTCAACGGCTACCGTCCGCAGTTCTACTTCCGCACCACTGACGTGACGGGCAGCATTGAGCTGCCGGCGGGCACCGAGATGGTGATGCCCGGGGACAACGTGACGATCACGGTGAAGCTGATCGCCCCGATCGCCATGGAGGACGGCCTGCGCTTTGCCATCCGCGAAGGCGGTCGCACCGTCGGCGCCGGCGTCGTGGCCAAGGTGATCGAGTAATCAACGCGTGAACGAGAGGGGCTCTGATTTTCGGAGCACCTCGCAGTCTCTGCCGCAGGGGCATAGCTCAATTGGCAGAGCGTCGGTCTCCAAAACCGAAGGTTGGGGGTTCGAGACCCTCTGCCCCTGCCAACAGAACTTAGGGCGAGAGTAATGGCCGACAAAATCAAGTTCGCGCTGGCGCTGTTGTTGGTGGCCGCGGGTGTCGCAGGTTTCTACCTGCTGGGCGAGGCCGCGCTGGTTCTGCGTGTGCTGTCTGTCTTGGCGGGTGTCATCGCGGGCGCAGCGGTAGCCTGGTTTACGGAACCGGGAAAACGCTTTTTTGTCTTTGGCCAGGAATCCTGGACCGAGACCAAGAAGGTAGCCTGGCCCTCCCGCAAGGAAACCGTGCAGACCACGGGCGTCGTGTTTGCCTTTGTTGTTGTCATGGCCATATTCCTGTGGCTCACCGACAAAAGCCTGGAGTGGGTTCTTTACGACCTGATCCTGGGATGGAAGAAATCATGACCAAGCGCTGGTACGTAGTGCATGCCTACTCGGGCTTCGAGAAGTCCGTGCAGCGCGCCCTGGCCGAGCGCATCAGGCGCGCCGGCATGGAAGACAAGTTCGGCCAGATCCTGGTGCCGGTCGAGGAAGTGGTCGAGATGAAGTCCGGCCAGAAAAGCATCTCCGAGCGCAAATTCTTCCCCGGCTATGTGCTGGTGGAGATGGAGATGGACGACGACACATGGCATCTGGTGAAAAACACCGCCAAAGTGACCGGCTTCGTCGGCGGTACCGCGACCAAGCCGACGCCGATCTCCGAGAAGGAGGTTGCCAAGATCATGCAGCAGATGCAGGAGGGTGTCGAGAAGCCGAAGCCCAAGGTGCTGTATGAAGTTGGCGAGATGGTGCGGGTCAAGGAAGGCCCCTTTACCGACTTCAACGGCACGGTGGAAGACATCAACTACGAGAAAAGCAAGCTGCGCGTCGCCGTCACCATCTTCGGCCGCTCGACGCCGGTGGAACTGGAATTCTCGCAGGTCGAAAAAGCTTAACGCAGTACGGGGCCGGACCCGTCAAGCCGGAAAGAGGAGCGCAAGTAGGCAAACCGAACGCGCGTTACCACTCACTCAACAGGAGCCATCATGGCCAAGAAGATCGTCGGCTTTATCAAGCTGCAAGTGCCGGCGGGCAAGGCGAACCCCTCGCCCCCGATCGGTCCCGCGCTGGGTCAGCGCGGCCTCAACATCATGGAATTCTGCAAGGCCTTCAATGCCCAGACACAGGGCGTGGAACCGGGCCTGCCGATTCCCGTGGTGATCACCGCCTACGCGGACAAGAGCTTTACTTTCGTGATGAAGACGCCGCCGGCGTCCGTGCTCATCAAGAAGGCCGCCAAGATCGACAAGGGCTCGGCGAAGCCGCACACCGACAAGGTGGGCAAGCTGACCCGCGCCCAGGTCGAGGAAATTGCCAAGGCCAAGATGAAGGATCTCACCGCCGCTGACTTGGAAGCCGCCGTGCGTACTGTCGCCGGCAGCGCTCGCAGCATGGGCGTCACCGTGGAGGGCATGTAACATGGCCAAACTTTCCAAGCGCACCACGGCGCTGCGCGCCAAGGTTGATCGCAACAAGGCCTATCCCGTTGCCGAGGCCATCGCCCTCGTCAAGGAATGCGCTACCGCCAAGTTCGACGAGTCCGTCGATGTCGCCGTGAACCTCGGCGTCGACGCCAAGAAATCCGACCAGCTGGTGCGCGGCTCCGTCGTGCTGCCGGCCGGTACCGGCAAGAAGGTGCGCGTCGCCGTCTTCGCCCAGGGCGACAAGGCCCAGGCCGCCAAGGATGCCGGCGCGGACATTGTCGGTTTCGACGATCTCGCCGCCCAGGTCAAGGAAGGCAAGATGGACTTCGACGTGGTCGTTGCCACACCGGATGCCATGAAGGTTGTCGGTGCGCTCGGCCAGATCCTCGGCCCGCGCGGCCTGATGCCGAACCCGAAGGTCGGCACGGTGACCATGGACGTCGCCGGCGCCGTGAAGAACGCCAAGGCGGGCCAGGTGCAGTACCGTACCGACAAGGCCGGCATCATCCAGTGCACCATCGGCCGCGCTTCCTTTTCGGTCGAACAGCTGCAGCAGAACATGGCCGCGCTGATCGATGCCCTGAACAAGGCCAAGCCAGCCACCAGCAAGGGCCAGTATCTGAAGAAAATTTCCGTCTCCAGCACCATGGGGGCGGGGGTGCGTGTCGACCAGGCCAGCCTGTCGGCGCAGCAGTAAGGAATTAATCCCCGCCCAGGCGGGGAGAGGGCTTTGGGACGCCGGGAATGCGCAAGCTGAGCCGGCGGATCGTCAAAGACCGCAGGTGCCCGAGGAGCGGTATGCCCCGGAGGCTTAAGCGTGAGAGCGGCCTGCGCAGACGGTGCATCCAGACAGGATTTTCGTCCGTAGCCTGACGGCGGCGGACAGCACTCCTGATCCAGGTCGCCGTGGGTGCGGCGGAGCGGTTTCCGCCGCGTGTTGACTTGAAAGGAGAAAGGACCTCATGGGCCTCAATCTTGAAAGCAAAAAAGCCATCGTGGCGGAGGTGTCGGCACAAGTAGCCAACGCCCAGACCATCGTCGTGGCCGAGTACCGCGGCATCGAGGTGGGCGATCTCACCGTGCTGCGTGCGAAGGCCCGCCAGTCTGGCGTTTATCTACGTGTGCTGAGAAACACCCTGGCCCGTCGTGCTGTTGCCGACACTGCGTTTGCGGTGCTCGCCGACCAGATGACCGGTCCGCTGATCTACGGCATTTCGAGCGATCCGGTTGCTGCGGCGAAAGTGCTGAACGACTTCGCCAAAGGCAACGAGAAGCTGGTGCTCAAGGCCGGTGCCTATGCCGGCAAGGCGCTGGACAAGGCGGGCGTGCAGGCGCTGGCCTCGATTCCGAGCCGCGAAGAGCTGCTCGCCAGGCTGCTCGGTGTCATGAAGGCGCCGGTTTCCGGCTTTGCCGTCGCGCTCGGCGCGCTGGCCAAGCAGCGCGAAGCGGCTGCCGCCTGAACGATCCCTTACCACTTTCGAATCTGGAGTAATTGAACATGGCTATCAGCAAAGAAGACATCCTCGAAGCCGTCGGCAACATGACGGTGATGGACCTGAACGACTTGGTCAAGGCGTTCGAAGAGAAGTTTGGCGTATCCGCCGCCGCGATGGCGGTGGCCGCCCCTGGCGGCGGCGGTGCCGCTGCGCCGGCTGCCGAGGAGCAGACCGAGTTCACTGTCGTTCTTGCCGCCGCCGGCGACAAGAAGGTGGAAGTGATCAAGGTCGTCCGCGCGGTAACCGGCCTCGGCCTCAAGGAAGCCAAGGACCTGGTCGACGGCGCGCCGAAACCCGTCAAGGAAGCGATTCCCAAGGCCGATGCGGAAGCGATCAAGAAGCAGCTGGAAGACGCCGGCGCGAAAGCCGAGATCAAATAAGGCTGTTTTGGCAGGTTGGGCTGGCGGTTTGGCGCCGCCAGCCCTTTGCCTTTACTGTAGTTTCCAGTTGCCAGTTGCCCGCAAATGCATCCGTGGCGCTGCAAGCAGCTGACAACTGAAAACTGATTTCTCACCCCCGGAGCCGATATGACGTACTCCTACACCGAGAAAAAGCGCATCCGCAAGAGCTTTGCCAAGCGTGCAAGCGTGCTCGATGTGCCTTTCCTGTTGGCAACCCAGCTGGAGTCCTACCTGGCCTTCCTGCAGACGGACATCCCGCCGGCACAGCGGCGCAACCAGGGCTTGCAGGCCGCCTTCACTTCGATCTTCCCGATCTCCAGCCACAGCGGCAATGCGCGCCTGGAGTTCGTTTACTACGCCCTCGGAGAACCGGCCTTTGACGTCAAGGAATGCCAGCAGCGCGGCTTGACCTTCGCCAGTCCGTTGCGCGCCCGCGTGCGCCTGGTCATCATGGATCGCGAAGCAGCCAAGGAGACCATCAAGGAAGTGAAGGAACAGGAGGTCTACATGGGCGAGATTCCGCTCATGACGACAACCGGTTCCTTTGTCATCAACGGCACCGAGCGCGTCATCGTGTCCCAGCTGCACCGCTCGCCGGGCGTATTTTTCGAGCATGATCGCGGCAAGACCCACTCGTCGGGCAAGCTGCTGTTCTCGGCACGCATCATCCCCTACCGCGGCTCCTGGCTCGATTTCGAGTTCGATCCAAAGGATTATCTCTATTTCCGCGTAGACCGTCGACGCAAGATGCCGGTGACGATCCTTCTCAAGGCTCTTGGCCTGACCCCGGAACAGATACTCGCCACCTTCTTCGATTTCGACTGTTTCCACCTGTCCAAGAAGGGCATCCAGTTTGAGGTCGTGCCGGAACGCCTGCGAGGCGAAGTGGCCCGCTTCGATATTATCGACAAGGCCGGCAAGGTTATCGTCGCCAAGGACAAGCGCATCACCGCCAAGCACATCCGCGATTTGGCCGATGCGGGCGTCAAGAAAATCAACGTGCCGGACGAATTCCTCGTGGGCCGCGTGATTGGACGCAATGTCATCGATGCCGAAACCGGCGAGATCCTTGCCAACGCCAATGAGGAAATTACCGAAACCTCGCTCGGCAAGCTGCGCGAATCCGGCGTTGCCGAGATTTATACCCTGCACACCAACGATCTGGACCGCGGCGCTTACATCTCATCGACGCTGCGGACCGACGAGACCTCCGACCAGATGGCCGCCCGCGTGGCCATCTACAGAATGATGCGTCCCGGCGAGCCCCCCACCGAGGATGCGGTCGAGACCTTGTTCCATGGGTTGTTCTATTCTGAAGAACGCTACGATCTTTCTGCCGTCGGCCGCATGAAGTTCAACCGTCGTGTTGGCCGCGAAGAACTCAATGGCGCCGGCACATTGTCAAACCAAGACATCATCGACGTCATTCGCATCCTCGTCGAACTGCGCAACGGCCGTGGTGAGATCGACGACATCGATCACCTAGGCAACCGCCGCGTGCGATCGGTGGGCGAACTGGCGGAAAACCAATTTCGCGCCGGCTTGGTGCGCGTCGAGCGCGCTGTCAAGGAGCGCCTGTCTCAGGCCGAATCCGAGAACCTGATGCCGCACGACCTGATCAATGCCAAACCCATTTCGGCGGCGATCAAGGAGTTTTTCGGCTCCAGCCAGCTTTCACAATTCATGGACCAGACCAACCCGCTGTCGGAGATTACCCACAAGCGGCGTGTCTCGGCCCTCGGCCCGGGCGGCCTGACGCGCGAACGGGCCGGCTTCGAAGTGCGCGACGTACACCCGACGCACTATGGCCGAGTTTGTCCGATAGAGACACCGGAAGGCCCGAACATCGGCCTGATCAATTCGCTGGCTCTGTATGCCCGTACCAACCAGTTCGGCTTCATGGAGACGCCGTATCGGAAAGTGGTGGATGGGCGCGTCACCGACCAGATCGATTACCTGTCGGCAATCGAGGAAGGCCACTTCATTATCGCCCAGGCAAACGCGCAGCTCGACAAGAGGGGCAAGCTGGTCGACGAATTGGTTTCGTCCCGCCACAAGAGTGAATTCACTTTGGTGACGCCCGACCAGGTTCAGTACATGGACATCGCACCGGGACAAGTAGTTTCCGTGGCGGCCTCGCTGATTCCCTTCCTCGAACACGATGACGCCAACCGTGCGCTGATGGGCGCCAACATGCAGCGTCAGGCAGTACCCTGCCTGCGTGCCGAAAAGGCCCTTGTCGGCACCGGCATTGAGCGTACGGTGGCTGTCGACTCCGGCACCGCCGTACAGGCGCTGCGCGGCGGTGTGGTCGACTACATCGACGCCAACCGCATTGTCGTGCGCGTGCACGACGAGGAGACGGTACCTGGCGAAGTCGGTGTCGACATCTACAACCTGATCAAGTACACCCGTTCGAACCAAAATACCAACATCAACCAGCGCCCGCTGGTGAAGGTGAACGACATCATCGCCAAGGGTGATGTCATCGCTGACGGGGCATCCACCGACATGGGCGAGCTGGCACTCGGCCAGAACATGCTGGTGGCTTTCATGCCATGGAACGGCTATAACTTCGAGGACTCGATCCTGATTTCCGAGCGTGTCGTGGCCGACGATCGCTTTACCTCGATCCATATCGAGGAATTAACAGTGGTTGCCCGAGACACCAAGCTTGGCGCCGAGGAGATCACTCGAGACATCGCGTCGCTGGGCGAGGCGCAACTGTCTCGTCTCGACGAGTCCGGCATCGTCTATATCGGCGCCGAAGTGGAAGCCGGTGACGTGCTGGTGGGCAAGGTGACGCCGAAGGGCGAAACCCAGCTGACGCCGGAGGAAAAGCTGCTGCGTGCCATTTTTGGCGAGAAAGCCTCTGACGTGAAGGACACCGGCCTGCGCGTGCCGTCCGGCATGTCCGGCACCGTGATCGATGTTCAGGTGTTCACCCGCGAGGGCATAGAGCGCGACAAGCGCGCCCAGCAGATTATCGACGATGAGCTGCGACGCTACAAAACTGACCTGGCCGATCAGATGCGCATCGTCGAACGTGACACCTTTGCCCGTATCGAGCGCCTGCTCGTCGGCAAGGTCGCCAACAAGGGCCCGAAAAAACTTGCCAAGGGCACCAAGATCACGAAATCTTACCTGGAATCGATCGACCCGCATCACTGGTTCGACATCGGCTTGGCCAATGACGAGACGGCTCAGCAGTTGGAGAACCTGCGCGAGAGCATCGAGCAAACACGTAGGGATTTTGATCAGGCCTTCGAAGCGAAGAAGAAAAAGTTGACTCAGGGCGACGAATTGCCACCCGGTGTTCAAAAGATGGTCAAGGTATATCTGGCCGTCAAGCGCCGTTTGCAACCTGGCGACAAAATGGCCGGACGTCACGGCAACAAGGGCGTCGTTTCGCGCATCGTGCCGATCGAGGACATGCCGCATATGGCCGACGGTACGCCGGTCGACATCGTTCTCAACCCGTTGGGCGTGCCGTCGCGGATGAATATCGGCCAGATCCTTGAGACCCACCTGGGCTGGGCCGCCAAGGGCCTTGGCCTGAAGATCGGCGAAATGCTGAAGAAGCAGACCGCTGTCGCCGACCTGCGCAAATATCTGAACAAAATCTACAATTCGAGCGGCAAGGGCGAGGATGTCGATTCGCTGAGTGACCAGGAAGTTCTTGAGCTGTCGGACAACCTCAAGCATGGCGTGCCGTTCGCCACCCCGGTGTTCGATGGCGCCCATGAAGAGGAGATCAAGCACATGCTCGAACTGGCCGGCATGCCGTCGTCTGGCCAGGTAACGCTCTTCGACGGCCGCACTGGGGAGCAGTTCGAGCGCTCCGTAACTGTCGGCTACATGCACGTCCTGAAGCTTCACCACCTGGTGGACGACAAGATGCACGCTCGTTCCACCGGCCCCTACAGCCTGGTGACGCAGCAACCGCTGGGCGGTAAGGCCCAGTTTGGCGGCCAGCGCTTCGGCGAGATGGAGGTGTGGGCCCTGGAAGCCTACGGCGCCTCCTACACGCTGCAGGAAATGCTTACGGTCAAATCCGACGATGTGTCGGGCCGGACCAAGGTCTATGAAAACATCGTCAAGGGCGAGCACAAGATCGATGCCGGCATGCCGGAATCCTTCAACGTGTTGGTGAAGGAAATCCGCTCCCTGGCGATCGACATTGACCTTGAGCGGTATTGATCGGCCGGAAAATGCCGTCGGTCGTGCGGAAGCGCGACAGGCGGAAAGGGAATACTGGATTTTGATTTGAAGTTTCACCCCTTGCAGGAGTGAAGACATGAAAGCACTACTCGATCTTTTCAAGCAGGTAACTCAGGAAGAGGAATTCGACGCCATCACCATTGGCCTCGCCTCTCCCGAGAAGATCCGCTCCTGGTCCTACGGCGAAGTGAAAAAGCCGGAGACCATCAACTACCGCACCTTCAAGCCGGAGCGTGACGGCCTTTTCTGCGCCAAGATTTTCGGCCCGGTAAAGGATTACGAGTGCCTTTGCGGCAAATATAAACGACTCAAGCACCGCGGTGTCATCTGCGAGAAGTGCGGTGTCGAGGTCACGCTGTCGAAGGTTCGGCGCGAGCGTATGGGCCACATCGAGCTGGCTTCGCCGGTTGCCCACATCTGGTTTCTGAAAAGCCTGCCTAGCCGCTTGGGCATGGTGCTCGACATGACTCTACGCGATATTGAACGCGTTCTGTATTTTGAAGCCTATGTCGTGGTCGATGCCGGGATGACGCCGCTTAATCGCGCCCAGTTGTTGTCCGAGGACGACTATCTGGCCAAGGTCGAGGAATACGGGGACGATTTTGCTGCCGTGATGGGCGCTGAGGGGATCCGCGAACTGTTGCGTACCCTCGATGTGCACCATGAGATCGAAGAGTTGCGAAAGGAACTCGAGACCACCGGTTCCGAAGCCAAGATCAAGAAAATCGCCAAGCGCCTGAAGGTGCTGGAAGCCTTCCAACAGTCTGGCATCAAGCCGGACTGGATGATCCTCGAAGTGCTGCCCGTGCTGCCACCCGACTTGCGCCCACTGGTGCCGTTGGACGGCGGTCGTTTCGCCACATCGGACCTGAACGATCTCTATCGCCGTGTTATTAACCGCAACAATCGCCTGAAGCGCCTCTTGGAACTGAAGGCGCCAGAGATCATCGTGCGCAACGAGAAACGCATGCTGCAGGAGGCCGTCGATTCGCTGCTCGACAATGGTCGTCGTGGCAAGGCCATGACCGGGGCCAACAAGCGCCCGCTGAAGTCGCTTGCCGACATGATCAAGGGCAAGGGCGGTCGTTTCCGCCAGAACCTGCTGGGCAAGCGTGTGGATTACTCCGGCCGCTCCGTCATCGTGGTCGGCCCGCAGCTGAAATTGCACCAGTGCGGCCTGCCGAAGAAGATGGCCCTTGAGCTGTTCAAGCCTTTCATTTTCAACAAACTGGAACTGCTGGGACTGGCGACCACGATCAAGGCGGCCAAGAAACTGGTCGAGCAGGAAGTGCCGGAGGTGTGGGATATCCTCGAGGAAGTGATCCGCGAGCACCCTGTAATGCTCAACCGGGCACCAACACTGCATCGCCTGGGCATTCAGGCCTTCGAACCAACTCTCATCGAGGGCAAGGCCATCCAACTGCATCCGCTCGTGTGTGTGGCCTTCAATGCCGACTTCGACGGAGATCAGATGGCCGTGCATGTGCCGTTATCCCTGGAGGCGCAGATGGAGGCGAGGACCTTGATGCTGTCCTCCAACAACATCCTGTCGCCGGCCAACGGCGATCCGATCATCGTGCCGTCACAGGACATCGTGCTCGGCCTCTACTATGCTACGCGGGAGCGCATCAATGCACGCGGGGAAGGCATGGTGTTCTCGGACATCGCCGAGGTCAAGCGCGCCTACGAATCGGGCCAGGCCGACCTGCACGCCAAGGTTCTGGCGCGCATAAGGGAATATGAGATCGGTGAGGAGGGCGAGAAGCGCGAGAAGATAACGCGTTACGAGACCACCATCGGCCGTGCCATCCTGTCCGAAATCCTGCCGACCGGACTGCCTTTCTCCATCATCAACAAGCCGCTCAAGAAAAAGGAGATATCGCGTCTCATCAACGCCTGCTTCCGTCGCTGCGGCCTGAAGGAGACTGTCATCTTCGCCGACAAGCTGATGCAAGCCGGCTTTGGATTGGCTACGCGAGCCGGCATCTCGATTTCGATCGGGGACATGCTGGTACCGCCGCAGAAGCACGAGATCATTTCCGCAGCCGAGCGCGAGGTGAAGGAAATCGAGAAGCAATATACTTCGGGCCTCGTTACGGACGGCGAGCGCTATAACAAAGTTGTGGATATCTGGGGCCGCGCCGGTGATCAGGTCGCTAAGGCTATGATGGAACAGCTTTCCCACCAGGAAGTTGTCGACCGCAGCGGCAAGAAGGTGGCGCAGGAATCTCTGAACTCGATCTACATGATGGCCGATTCGGGTGCCCGCGGCTCCGCCGCCCAGATCCGCCAGCTGGCCGGTATGCGCGGCCTGATGGCCAAGCCGGATGGCTCCATCATCGAGGTGCCGATCACCACGAATTTCCGCGAAGGCCTTAACGTCCAACAGTACTTCATCTCAACCCACGGCGCGCGCAAAGGCTTGGCCGATACTGCACTGAAGACGGCTAACTCTGGCTATCTGACTCGCCGCTTGGTGGACGTCACGCAGGACTTGGTGGTGACCGAGGACGATTGCGGGACTACCAACGGCTTTGCCATGAAGGCCCTCGTCGAGGGCGGCGAGGTGGTTGAAGCACTACGTGAGCGCGTTCTCGGGCGTGTCATTATCTCCGATGTCCTCCATCCAGAGACCCAGGATGTGCTGTTTCCGGCCGGCACCCTGCTTGACGAAGATGCCGTCGAGCTCATTGAGACGCTGGGAGTCGATGAAGTGCGCGTGCGCACCCCGTTGAGCTGTGAGACACGCTATGGCCTGTGCGCTAAGTGCTACGGCCGCGATCTCGGTCGGGGCATGCTGGTCAATTCGGGGGAGGCGGTTGGTGTCATCGCCGCCCAATCGATCGGCGAGCCGGGCACCCAGCTCACCATGCGCACTTTCCACGTCGGTGGCGCCGCTTCCCGCGCGGCGGCTGCCTCGCATGTCGAGGCCAAGTCGGCCGGCACGGTACGCTTTACGCAGAACATGCGCTATGTGACCAATCCGAAAGGCGAAAAGGTGGTCATCGCCCGTTCCGCGGAAGTGCTGGTGACCGACGACCACGGTCGCGAGCGGGAGCGTCACAAGGTGCCCTACGGCGCCATGCTGGCTGTCGATGATGGCAAACACGCCCGCGCTGGCACCCAACTTGCAACCTGGGATCCGCATACTCGTCCGATCGTCACGGAATACGCCGGAACGGTGAAGTTCGAGAACGTCGAGGAAGGCGTCACCGTGACCAAGCAAATCGACGAGGTGACCGGCCTGTCGACTCTCGTCGTCATTGACCCGAAACGTAAGGCCGGCGCGGCGGCAAAAGGGTTGCGGCCTCAAGTCAAATTGCTGACGCCTTCAGGCGAGGAAGTGAAGATCCATGGCACGGACCATTCCGTGACGATCACCTTCCAGGTGGGTTCCATCATCACGGTGAAGGACGGACAAGAAGCCAGCGTCGGCGACATCCTAGCGCGCATCCCCCAGGAATCTTCGAAGACCCGCGATATTACTGGCGGCTTGCCGCGGGTGGCCGAGCTCTTCGAAGCCCGTTCGCCGAAGGATGCCGGCATGTTGGCCGAGGTGACCGGAACGGTGTCCTTCGGCAAAGACACCAAGGGCAAGCAACGCTTGGTGATCACCGAGCCGGATGGCACGGCACACGAATATCTTATACCAAAGGACAAGCACGTCATGGCCCACGACGGCCAGGTTGTGAACCGCGGGGAAGTCATCGTAGATGGACCGGCCGACCCGCACGACATCCTGCGTCTGAAGGGGGTCGAAGAGTTGGCCCGTTACATAATCGATGAAGTACAGGACGTGTACCGTCTGCAGGGCGTGAAGATCAATGACAAGCACATTGAGGTGATCGTTCGTCAGATGTTGCGTCGGGTCGTCATCACAGACCCTGGTGACACCCACTTCATCCGCGAGGAGCAGGTGGAGCGCGCTGAAGTGCTGGACGAGAACGATAAGGCCACCAACCAGGGCAGGCGTCCGGCCGAATATCAGTACATGCTTCTCGGCATTACCAAGGCCTCGTTGTCGACAGACTCCTTCATTTCGGCGGCATCATTCCAAGAGACAACACGCGTACTGACCGAAGCGGCCATTATGGGCAAGCGTGACGAATTGCGTGGGTTGAAGGAAAACGTCATTGTTGGCCGCCTGATTCCTGCTGGTACCGGCTTGGCCTATCATCGCACCCGGCGTATGCAAGCTGTGGGCGAGGATATCGCCATCGGACGCGAACTGGAGGAGGAGGGGGCAGCCCAAGAGGACCCCCAAGCCAGTTGACGCTGGTGAAAAAACCCATTTATAATCCGGCCTCTTTGCGAACGGCGCGGCCATACCGCGCGCTGCGCAGGAAACACGAATCCCGGGGCGGCGCAGAATTTAAAGCCGCCTCGGCCTTTTGGAAATTCTAATATATGCCTACAATCAACCAGTTAGTGCGGAAGTCGCGCAAAGCTCCTGTTACCAAGAGCAAGGTGCCAGCGCTCGCCAATTGCCCAGCCAAACGGGGTGTGTGCACCCGCGTCTATACGACGACTCCAAAAAAGCCGAACTCGGCGTTACGAAAAGTCGCCAAGGTGCGTCTGACCAACGGTTTCGAGGTGATTTCCTACATCGGCGGAGAAGGACATAACCTGCAGGAACACTCGGTGGTGTTAATCCGTGGAGGTCGTGTCAAGGATTTACCTGGGGTGCGCTATCACATCGTGCGCGGCAGTCTGGATACTCAGGGCGTCAAGGACCGCAAGCAATCCCGTTCGAAATATGGCGCTAAGCGGCCGAAGGCTGCATAACTGGAAGAATTGGAGCTAAAAACCTATGCCACGACGCAGAGAAGTACCGAAGCGCGACGTCCTTCCTGATCCGAAGTTCGGCAGCCAGGACGTGGCCAAGTTCGTCAATGTGCTCATGATGAGCGGCAAGAAATCCGTCGCCGAGGGCACGGTTTACCGTGCGTTCGACCAGATCAAGAGCAAGTCCGGCAAGGATCCGCTGGAAGTCTTCATGCAGGCGGTGGGCAACGTCAAGCCTTCCGTGGAAGTCAAGAGCCGCCGCGTCGGCGGCGCAAACTATCAAGTGCCCGTGGAAGTGCGTCCTGTGCGCCGTGCTGCGCTTGCGATGCGCTGGATCCGCGAGTCGGCGCGCAAGCGTGCCGAGAAGTCCATGGGCGCGCGCTTGGCGGGCGAGCTGCTGGAAGCGGCGGAAGGCCGCGGTGGTGCTGTCAAGAAGCGTGAAGAAGTACACCGCATGGCCGAGGCCAACAAGGCCTTTGCGCATTACCGATTTTAATGAGCGGCCGGAATGTTCCGGTCATGACAGGGAATCTCTCCGCCACGGCGACCCGTTATGCGTCTTGGCGGTTTGGCTTAGAAAAGGCAGGTTGAAAAGTGGCACGCACCACCCCCATTGAGCGCTACCGCAATATTGGCATCAGTGCCCACATTGATGCCGGCAAGACCACGACCACCGAGCGCATTCTTTTCTACACGGGCGTGACGCACAAGCTGGGTGAAGTGCATGACGGAGCGGCCACGACCGATTGGATGGAGCAAGAGCGCGAACGCGGCATCACGATCACCTCGTCGGCCGTTACCTGCTTTTGGAAGGGCATGGCCCTATCAATGCCCGAGCACCGCATCAACATCATTGATACCCCCGGTCACGTCGACTTCACTATCGAGGTGGAGCGCTCGATGCGAGTGCTCGACGGCGCCTGCATGGTGTATTGCGCGGTGGGGGGCGTGCAGCCGCAATCCGAAACCGTATGGCGCCAGGCCAATAAGCACAAGGTGCCACGACTGGCTTTCGTAAACAAAATGGACCGGACCGGCGCCAACTTTTTCAAAGTCTGCGATCAGATGCGTACGCGCTTGCAGGCCAATCCAGTGCCAGTCGTGATTCCGATCGGCGCCGAGGACAGCTTCGAAGGTGTGGTCGACTTGATCAAGATGAAGGCTGTCATCTGGGACGAGGCCTCCCAAGGAATGAAATTCGAGCTGCGAGACATCCCCGCCGAGCTTGTCGCACAAGCCAAGGAGTGGCGCGAGAAGATGCTCGAGGCGGCGGCCGAGTCCAACGAGGAGCTCATGGACAAGTACCTCGGGGAGGGCGATCTGTCTGAGGCCGATATCAAGAAGGGCTTGCGCCAGCGCACGATTGCCGGTGAGATCGTGCCGATGCTCTGCGGCTCCGCCTTCAAGAATAAGGGCGTGCAGGCGATGCTGGATGCAGTCATTGAATATCTGCCCTCACCGGTTGATATTCCGCCGGTTCAGGGTGAACTGGACAACGGGGCGGCAGGCGAGCGCAAGGCTGCGGATGATGAGCCCTTCTCCGCGCTGGCCTTCAAGATCATGAGCGACCCATATGTCGGGCAGCTAACGTTCTTCCGCGTCTATTCTGGCGTCGTGAATTCGGGCGACACCATTTTCAATCCGCTCAAGGGTCGCAAGGAACGTATCGGCCGCATCCTGCAGATGCATGCCAACCAGCGCGAAGAGATCAAGGAGGTGCGAGCCGGCGACATTGCCGCGGCGGTTGGACTGAAAGAGGCGACCACTGGCGAGACCCTGTGCGATCCTGCTCATGTCATCACTCTTGAAAAGATGGAGTTTCCCGAACCCGTCATTCACGTCGCCGTCGAGCCGAAGACCAAGGCCGATCAGGAGAAGATGGGTATCGCGCTTAACCGTCTGGCTCAGGAAGATCCTTCCTTCCGCGTGCGAACCGACGAGGAATCCGGCCAGACCATCATCTCCGGCATGGGTGAACTGCATTTGGAGATTCTGGTCGACCGAATGAAGCGAGAGTTCGGCGTGGAGGCCAATGTCGGCGCGCCGCAAGTGGCCTATCGAGAGGCGATCAAGAAAGCGGTCGAGCAGGAAGGCAAGTTTATCAAGCAATCCGGAGGTCGCGGCCAGTACGGCCATGTCTGGATCAAACTTGAGCCGAACGAGCAAGGAAAGGGCTACGAGTTCGTTGACGCCATCAAGGGTGGCACGGTTCCGCGGGAATACATACCGGCCGTGGACAAGGGTCTGCAGGACACGCTCCCCAATGGGGTTCTCGCCGGCTTCCCGGTGGTGGACGTCAAAGTCACGCTCTTCGATGGCTCCTACCACGACGTGGATTCAAACGAAAACGCCTTCAAGATGGCTGCCTCCATTGCGTTCAAGGACGCTATGCGCAAGGCCAATCCGGTGTTGCTTGAGCCGATGATGGCGGTTGAAGTCGAGACGCCAGAAGATTTCATGGGCAACGTCATGGGTGATCTCTCCGGGCGCCGAGGCATGGTGCAAGGCATGGAAGATCTGGCCGGAGGCATCAAGGCCATCAAGGCGGAGGTGCCGCTTGCCGAAATGTTCGGCTACTCCACGCAGCTGCGCTCGCTGACGCAAGGACGCGCCACCTACACCATGGAGTTCAAGCATTATGCCGAGGCGCCGAAGAATGTCGCAGAGGCAGTCATCAACAAGAA